>Ga0256838_1000258_pt1 | contig 35760 bp, 32 predicted proteins | sample 4571419metaG_FD_185978 | JGI IMG/M metagenome (GOLD analysis project Ga0256838, IMG submission 185978) | Hydrothermal vent microbial communities from Guaymas Basin, Mexico - 4571-419 | ecosystem: Environmental > Aquatic > Marine > Hydrothermal vents | place: Mexico: Guaymas Basin | collected... | reverse complement strand
CGTATCCGAAGGAACTGTCAGGTTCTTCGTAAATTCGGTAAACGGAACAAGCAAGAAAGTAACGGGCGAAATTCACTATAAAGGAAAATCTTTAGATATTTCTCTGGAAGGAGAAAACGAAGAACTAAAACTGAAAGAGCTTACGTTCAAAGGAGGAAGGGAAAAGTTAAACTTCAAAAATGAGAAGTTAAACATAACGTTCACCGACATCGAACCCAAAACTTATCAGCTGGAAGGGAAAATAGCAGGAGAATTAAACTTAGACTTTAATTCAAACAGGCTAAAGGGAAAAATCACAACAAATCTGAGGAAGAAAACCGAAGTATCTTCAATATTCCTTAAAGTAAATTCCTTCCTGCTGGGCAGTTTGGAGAGATTCACAGCCAAAATAAGAGGAAGCGGAAGATTAAAGTCTCCGTATCTGGTTAAGCCCATAAGCTTCACAACAAATGGAATTGTAGAGTTTCCCGAAGGTTACGGAAACGTAGGAATCAACAGCAACGAAACGGACTTAAAGCTGATCCTGACCAATAACGGACGTTTCCTGGTAGGAACGGTAAGGGACATTCCACTGAAATTTAACAACAACAAAATAAAAATTAACATGGGATTTCTAAACGTGAACATCTCGAAGGGAAACGGTGAAATCTCAATTCCGGCCTTCACAGTAACTCCGGAAAAATTTTACAGACTTTACTCTGTCTCGGGACTTTACGTGAAGCTTAAAAACTGGAAGCCCGAAGTATCCGACTTTAGCCTCTCTTACATTGACGGCTGGGTAGAAATAAAGAAAGTTAAGTTAAACAGCAAGATAACTTGGAATCTTGAGGCAAGCCTGGGAACGAAAGGTCTCATATATCTACTCGATTTTGATAGAGTAATTCCTTACTCCAAGGGAAACATATCAGTTACCGGAAACTTTAAATACGACGATAAAATCACTTACACCGCAAGAATACATACAGAGAAAACAGAACTCAGGGTTAAGTACATTCTGTCAAAGATAACAGTAAATTCATTATCCGTTAAACTTGAAGACGGCAACCTTTCAAAGATTTACCTTGAAGCCGGAATCGGTTCCGGCACGCTCCTTGCCGAAGGGGAAAAAGGTATGACAACCATATCTCTGTCCCACATTCCCGTAGGACAGGTGCCAAGTTGGAAAGGTTTATTCTCCGGCAACCTTTATTTTGACTACAACAGTAAAACTCTAAAGGGAGAGCTTGACGTTACAAAGGCAAAGGTTTCGGTTGTAAAAGAGAACAAGAAAAAATCAAAAGAAGGGAAATTTCAAATTCCCGTCAATCTCAACGTTAAAGTAAACTTCCTCGAACCGATAGAAATAAAAGGTAAATTGTTTAAGTTCGAGATCCTTCCGGAGCTTCAACTAACCACGAAAAACCGACTACCCAAAGTAGAGGGCAACTTCTACGTAACTTCCGGAGAGATAAATTACATGGGGAAAAAGTTCAAGGTACTCTACGGTTCCGGCATAATTGAAGACCTACAGAAACTAAAGGGGAAAATTGAAGTAGTTGCAAGTTCTTTTATCTCCGGGTACTACGTATTTATGAAAATTACGGGTAACCTTAAATCTCCCACCATTTTACTCTCTTCAGATCCACCTTTAAGCAGAGAACAGATACTTAACTTGATAATGACGGGAGCATCGCCGGAACAGGTAGAAGCAAGCGCCGAAATATTCCCGGCAGTTCAAGTAGCTTACTACGCAACGGCAACCTTTTTCAAACCGGTTGAAAGCCAGTTTAAAGAAGCCTTAAAGCTGGAAAGCTTTTCAATAGAACCTTACATAACCAGATACGGGGAAACTGTAGCCAAGCTGACCCTAAGCAAGAAACTTCTTAAAAGGTTAAGGCTACTGGGATACGGAACAACGGGACAAAACCCGGAGTACGGCGGAAGTCTGGAATTCCTGATGACCAACAGATACAAGCTGGAACTGAGGTATAACAGCTATTACGGACTCGAAACAGGAATAGGTATGGAGGTAAGGTTAAAGTGAAAATTCCTGAAGACAAAATAGAAGAAGTTACTGAAACCATAAGAAAAGCAGGAGGAGTCGAAGAAAAACCACCGCCCTACGCCAAGTACAGGTTCAGACTGGGTAAAGCCATTGTGACGATATACAACTCGGGAAGCGTAACGGTAGGAGGAAAGGAAATTAAACGGGTAAAAGAGTTAATAACGGAAACAGCACTAAAAGGAAATGAAGGAATAATAGTAGGGTGTGACGAAGCCGGGAAAGGGGAGGTTTTCGGCCCTCTGGTAATAGCCTGCATATACGGTAATGATAAGTGCCTTAAGAAACTTCTGGAAATCGGAGTAAAGGATTCAAAAAAACTTAAAAAAGAAAAGATCAAAAAGCTATCAGAAGAAATCAAAAAATCATGCAACGGCGTAGTAAGAATGCTTCCCCCCTCGGAATATAATAAACTCTACAAGAAATTTAGGAATCTCAACAAACTAATGGAAGAGATGTATCTTGAAATACTCAAAAAAATTTTAAAGAAAATAAAGCCCCAAAAAGTCATAGTTGATAAGTTCAGCAGGGAAATTGAAGAAAAGCTAAAAAAAGCATTTCCCGACGTTCACTTCGAAGTAGTAACAAAAGGAGAAGAAAATCCCTTTGTTGCTGCGGCAGCCATAGTAGCCAAGGGAGAGAGACTAAAATGGATGGAAAAGGCTTCCGGGTTCCTCGGAGCGGAAATTCCCGAGGGAAATGCAAGAGATAAATACAAAAAGATTCTAACTTTAATCCCCGAGGGAGAGAGGTTTAAATTCATTAAAGAACACTTTAATATATCGGGAGAAGAGGAATGAGAAGACTAAAGAACTTTTTTGCGGTAATAGGAGTTCTGTCAACAGTAGTAATAGCCATCATCATAACGATAAACATACTGTCCAGTGAAACGCCTCTCCCGGGCAAAAGGATAGGAGTCATAAAAGTAAAGGGAATCATAAAGGATTCAGAAAAGTACGTAAAAGCCCTTTCACGGCTTGAGGATGACGAAAACGTTAAAGCTATCGTTCTCAGGGTTGATTCCCCCGGAGGAGTCGTAGGTGCTTGTCAGGAAATACACGATAAAGTTGCAGAAATTGCAAAAAAGAAACCGGTTGTGGTATCGATGGGATCAGTTGCAGCTTCAGGAGGGCTTTACATTTCCGTAGGAGCGACAAAGATAGTGGCAAATCCGGGAACGATAACCGGAAGCATAGGAGTTATCATACAGAGCTTCAACGTAAGGAAACTGGCAGAAAAGCTCGGAGTAGAAGTAATAACTGTAAAGAGCGGGAAGTATAAAGACCTCCTGAATCCCTTTAAAAAACCCGACCCCGACAGCTTAAACATTCTTCAAAGCCTAATTAACGATTCTTACGAACAGTTCCTAAAAGCAGTTGCAGAAGGGAGGAACCTGCCCGTTGAACAGGTCAGGAAGTTTGCCGACGGAAGAGTATTTACCGGCAGGTATGCAAAGGAAATCGGACTCGTGGATTACCTTGGAAACTTCGATAAGGCAGTAGAGATAGCCAAAAAGCTTTCAAAGTGTCCGGAATGCAGGGTATGGGAGGTCAAAAGTAAGGCGGGAATTCTACAAAAAATAATCGGTGAAGAAGGAGAAACACTATTAAAGAACCTCTTAAGGCTTTCCGAGGGAAGAGTTGAGGAAACTTATCTTATGTACATTCTTAATTAGCCTCTTTCCGGTGACTTCTTACGGCTGGATCAAAGTATACAGGAAAGGGGAAACCATATACATAATAGGAAGCGGAGAAAAGGAGTTTAAGAGGCCGAAAAGAACGGAGACTCTTGAGGAAAAGGCGAAGTTCTACGCCAGACGCTACGGCATACCGGAAAAGCTCTTTTTAGAACTCGTAAAAGCTGAATCGAACTTCAACCCGAAAGCTGTTTCAAAAAAAGGAGCAATGGGGCTCTGTCAGCTCATGCCGGAAACGGCAAGAGAGCTGGGCGTTAAAGACCCTTTCGACCCCGACGAAAACCTGAATGCCGGAGCGAAACTCCTATCAAGACTTTACAGGAAGTACAGAAACTGGGAAAAAGCTCTGGCAGCTTACAACGCAGGAGAAGGGGCAGTGGACAGGTACGGCGGCGTCCCCCCTTACAGGGAAACGACAAACTATGTCAAAAGAATAATCGGGAAAGTAGAAAGAAAGAAAAGGTATAGACTGAAAATCTCCAGAAGAGGCAATACTGTTATAATTTCGCAGGAGTTCATCGAGTAGGAGGAGAGAATGAAGGTTCTCATAGTCGGCTCCGGGGGAAGGGAACACGCTATAGCATGGAAAGTCGCTCAAAGTCCAAAGGTAAAAAAGGTCTACGCAATCCCCGGAAATCCGGGAATGGCAAAGGTAGGGGAATGCGTTGATATAAAACCGGCAGAGATAGAAAAACTTGCCGACTTTGCAGAAAGGGAAGGTATAGACCTTACAATAGTCGGGCCCGAAGCTCCTTTAGTAGCGGGAATTGTCAACGAGTTCGAAAAAAGGGGATTGAGGATATTCGGCCCATCAAAAGAAGCAGCAAGGCTTGAAGGAAGTAAGGCTTTCTCAAAAGAAATGATGAAGAGGTTTAACGTCCCCACCGCCGAGTTCGAAGTTTTTGAAGACCCAGAAAAGGCAAAGGAATACATCAGAAAAAAAGGCGCACCCATAGTCGTAAAGGCTGACGGATTGGCAGCCGGTAAGGGTGTAGTCGTAGCCAAAACGGTAGAAGAGGCCCTGGAAGCAATAGAGAAAATTATGGTTAAAAGGGTTTTCGGAGATGCCGGTAAGAAAGTCGTAATTGAAGAGTGTTTGGTGGGAGAGGAAGCCTCTTACCTTGTTGTTACGGACGGAAGAAACTTTATCCCCTTAGCCACTTCTCAAGATCACAAAGCCGTATTCGACGGAGACAGAGGACCAAACACCGGAGGAATGGGAGCCTATTCACCGGCTCCGGTATTATCACCCGAAATGGAAAAGGAGGTGCAGGATAGGGTAATAAAACCGATACTTAAAGGAATGGAAGAAATCGGAACTCCTTTTAAAGGAATCCTCTACGCCGGGCTAATGATAACGGAAGAGGGACCGAAAGTTCTGGAGTTTAACGTAAGGTTCGGAGATCCGGAGGCTCAAGTATTGATGAGAAGGCTTGAAACCGACCTAATCGAAGTCTGTGAAAGCGTTGTTGAAGGAAAACTGATTGAGAAGCTTGACTGGAAACCTGAAACCGCAATATGCGTCGTGCTGGCCTCAAAAGGATACCCGGGAAGCTACGAGAAAGGAAAAGAGATAACCGGTATAGAAGAAGCCGAAAAGGTTGAAACGGTAGTAGTCTTCCACGCCGGAACAGCAGTTAAGAACGGCAAACTCGTAACAAACGGAGGAAGGGTCTTAAACGTAACAGCCCTCGGAAAAGACATAGTAGAAGCAAGGGAAAGAGCTTACAGGGCAATTGAGAAAATCCACTTTGAGGGCATGCACTACAGGAAAGATATCGGAATGAAAGCGGTTAAGAGGATAGCGGGTGAAGATAACAAATCTTCTTAGGAAAAAGCCCTTCTCCATAGTCGGCCACAGGGGAGCGGCCGGTGAACTTCCCGAGAACACGCTAAAAGCTTTCGAATATGCCATAGAACTCGGAGTTGACGTAGTCGAGTGCGATGTAAGGAGGACAAAGGACGGAAATTTAATAATCCTGCACGACAAGGACTTCAGCAGGGTAGCCGGAGTAGAAAAATCACCGTCAGAAATGACATTAAACGAAATAAAAAAAGAGATAAGGATTGGCGGAGAAGAAGTACCTACCCTTCAAGAAGTAATAAGTTTAGTACAGGGAAAGTGCGGGCTTTTTATTGAGATAAAAGAACCCGAAACAACAGATAAAGTTGTAGAAACAATCGAAAAAACAGCAGGAAAAACAGACTGGATTGCGATTATTTCCTTTTACGAGGAAGCCATAAAACGGGTAGGAGAAATTTCAAACATATCGAAGGGATTAATATACTCACGACCTCCGGGAAAGATAGTTGAAGCAAGAGAGCTAAACTGCCAAATAGTCTTACCCAGGTGGCAGCTGGCAACAGAAAAGGCTGTAAAATTCGCCCACAAACTTAAACTTACGGTTGTAGCTTGGACGATTAACGATTCACAAACCCTTGAGAAAGTCGTCAGAAGGGGCGTTGACGCCGTAGCAACAGACTACCCCTCCAGACTGATAAAAGAACGCAAAACTTTAACAGATTCCGGTAAATTCACCGAGCTCGATCTATAACAGTCCCTTCTCCTCCAGAATTCTCCTGACTTCCGGATTCTGATCAGCATATTTCTTTAAAAGCTCTATAAACTCTTCCTCATTTAGCATTTTTATACCGAGCTTTTGGGCCTTTTGGAACTTCGATCCCGGATTTTTTCCAACAACGACAAAGCTGGTCTTCCTGGTCACGGAGTTGGTGGGGTTGGCTCCCAGCAACTCTACAACGTGTTGGGCTTCTTTCCTGGTAAAGTGATCAAGCTCTCCGGTGAAGACCACTTTCTGGCCTGCCAGCGGCTTGGGAAGCTCCTGTTCCTCTTCTTCTTCTCTGCTCCTCTCAAACTTAAAGCCGGCTTCCTGAAGCCTTTTTATCATCTCAAGGTTTTGCTCTGCCTTAAAGAAGTTTTTTATACTGGTTGCCGTTATAGGCCCTATTCCGGGAATCGTTGCAAGTTCCGAAAACGTTGCATTTATCAGTTCTTCAATGTTCCTGAACCGCTTTGCAAGAAGCTGGGCGGTTTTCTCTCCCACATGCCTTATTCCGAGGGCTGTCAGCTTTTTCCAGAAGGGAGCGCTCTTTGACTTCTCTATCTGGGTAAGGAGGTTCTGGGTCTTCTTCAATCCCCAGCCAGGAAGCTTTAGAAGCTCTTTCTTGTCAAGGTAGTAGAGATCCGCTATGGACTTAACAAGTCCCCTCTTCATCAGTTGATTTACGGTCGACTCCCCAAGACCCTTTATATCGAGAACCTTACCCCAATAAATAAGATGTTCTTTCAGCTGAGCGGGACAGTTTATATTCGGACAGCGCGGAACTGCTTCATCAAGCTCCTTTACGACAGGAGCGCCGCAGACAGGACAACGGGTAGGAACTTCCACCTCTTTTTCCTCACCTGTTCTTCTCTCTTTCACAGGTGCAACTATGTAAGGTATCGTCTCTCCCGCCCTCTCAACTATAACGTAGTCTCCTATCCGTATATCCTTAGACTTTATAAAATCCGGATTAAAGAGGGTAGCCCGTGAAACGATAACTCCACCGACCTCAACCGGTTCAAGGATCGCAACAGGAGTTAGCGCTCCCGTCCTTCCTACCTGCCAGACAACATCTATCAGCTTCGTTACAGCCTGCTTCGCAGGGAACTTATAAGCAACCGCCCAACGGGGATGGTGGAGTGTTTCACCGAGCTTCTCCCAGGCACAAATATCGTTAACCTTAATAACCATCCCGTCTGCTTCAAAGTCCCAAGTATCCCTCTCTTCTTGAGCCTTAAGTACTGTCTCTATAACTTCGTCAATATTTTTACAGACCTTTTGAATATGGGGTGTTTTAAAACCGCACTCTGAAAGTATTTCTAATGCTTCTTTTTGAGTTTTTATTCCTTCACAGAGCTTCTTCGGCTCCGAGTAAAGTATCTGATATACATAACAGTCAAGTCCCCGCTTTGAGACCTCGGCCGGATTTTTAAGCCTTAAGGTACCGGCAGCAGCATTCCGCGGATTTGCAAAGAGGGGAAGTCCTTGTCTTTCCCTCTCTCTGTTCAGTCTCTCAAAGGTGGATTTGGGCATTATTACTTCACCCCTTATAGAAACAAGGGAAATGCCGTGCTCCGAAAAAGGCGCTCTGAGAGGAATTGACCTTATCGTCTTTATATTCACCGTTATGTCTTCTCCGACAAAGCCGTCTCCCCTCGTAACTCCTCTCTTCAAAATGTCGTTTTCGTAAACAAGTTCAACACTTGCACCGTCAAACTTGGGTTCAACGATATACTCAACATCCTCAGTACCGAGAAGTTGCTTAACTTTCCTGTCCCACTCTCTTAAATCCTCTGGAGAGTAAGTATTTTCAAGAGAAGTCATCTCTGCCAGATGTTTAACTTTCTCAAACTCTCCGGTAAAAGCAGGAGCTATTCTCTGAGTGGGAGAATCGGGAGTAACTATTTCCGGATGAGCATCCTCAAGCTCTTTAAGCGCATGAAAGAGCTTATCGTACTGGTAGTCCGAGATTACGGGACTTGCCTGAACGTAATACTTATAATCGTGGTAGCGGATTACCCTCCTCAGCTTCTCTGCAAGCTCTCTGGCTTCATCGATTGAGAGCTTTTTCCAGTAATCCTTTGTCTTGCCCTCGATAAACTTGAGGAGTTTATCGGTTAACTCCTGAAGTTCCCTCTCTTCCTGCTCAACGTACATCCTTACCCTCCCTATTAAGACTACTTATAGTATAGAACAATCCGAAAAGAACTGTTAAAACACCGCTCAGCAAAAGAAGAATCGGCAAAGGAGAAGGTTCAAGAAACCTAAACTCAAACAGGGGCATTCCCATACTCCTTCTTACTCCACTAAACCACAAAGTTCCGAAATCAGAGAAAAAGGGAGAGTTAAAAGAAACTTCCCCCGTAACTCTTCTTCCATCTTCTTCAATAAAAACCTTCAGGGAAAACGCGTTCTCGGCCGGAACAACATCAGCAAGAGCAACCCTTTTACCGTTAACTTCAACAAAACTACCCGGATAAAGATAAAAACTCGAAGTCTTTGAGGTCAGAGGAAAGAGGAGAATTAGAAAAATTGAAACTGCAAGAGAAGCATGGAAGAAAAGGGAAATCAGGCGGTTTGTAAGAGCACAGTAGAGCGTTTGAAGAAAAATTAAAAACAGAGAAACAGCAACCGCAAGGACGGCCAATTTCAAAAGGGGTGAAAACGAAGGAAAAAAAGCGGGAATCTCAAAGGAATGAAAAACTCGACCTGACAGAAAAAGTACGGATAAACCAGAAACAGAAAAAATGAAAATAAAGAGAAAAAAGAGCTTTACAGACCTAAAAGCCATGGGTTCCTCCGAAAAGGTAGTTAACCCCCAAGTAAACAAATAAAACCAGAGGGGCAAGAGCAGCGGTAAAGTAAGGGATAAACTTTCGCAAGGAAGAATCAAACTGCAAGTGCAGGATTAAAGAAGCATAGAACCACAAAAAGAGCGAAAAGAAGGTCTTAGGCTCTAAAGGAAATATGTCTCCCCACGCAAGGTAAGCCCAGACTCCGCCAAAGAAAAGGGAAAGGGTAAATAGGTAATGACCTACCAGGAGAACTTTAAGGTAAGAGAGTTCCTTTCCAATCAAAGAGTAAAGGGCAAAAAGAGAGGAAAGAACAAAAAGGGAGTAAGATAGAAAAGCAGTTCCAACATGGAGAAAAAAGAGAGGAGTTCTAATAACCGGAGGAATTTCTCTAACGTGGGGATTCACAAAAAGGAGGGGCAGAGTCAAAAGAACTCCCACTGCCGAAACAGACCTACCGGCTCTTAAAAAGTAAGCCGACAGGAAAAATAGAAAGGCAAAGAGGGCAATCGAATCAAAGGAGGTAAATAAGGGAGGATAGCCTGCCTTGAAACTTCTGTAAACTATAAGAACTCCAAGAACTAAACTGCTGAGGAGGTGAAGTGTTCGAACCTCCTTTACCGCCAGAGAAAAAGTGTTCAGAAGAATGATGAGCAAAGCAAAAAACCTTTCTTCCGCCATAACCCTTCCTCATAACTTTATAATTTATCAAGCGATTATAGGAACTTTCGGAGGTCATAGATGAAAACCGCAGATATTACTTACAAGTTTAACAACCTCAGAACCGCAAGGGCCAGAGGAAGAATAAGGCTTTCTCCGAAAACGATAAAGCTTATTTTAGAAAAGAAAATTCCCAAAGGGGACGTCCTTCCGGCCTCTCAGATTGCTGGAATAATCGGAGCAAAAAAAACTGCCGACATTATGCCATTTTGCCACCCGATACCGATCGACCACATAGAAGTGGAAACGAAAGTGGGAGAAGACTACATAGAGGTTGAAGCTGAAGTCAGAGGGATTTGGAGAACCGGCTACGAAGTCGAAGCAATGAACGCGTGCATGACGGCACTTCTAAACATATTTGATATGTGCAAAGCTTTTGATAAAGAAATGGTAATAGAGGAAATCAAAGTCATATCAAAGAGCGGCGGAAAGTCTGACTGGGCAGAAGACCTTTCTGGACTCAAGGCAGCCGTAATAACAGTCAGCGATTCAGCCTATAAAGGGGAAAGGGATGATAAGAGCGGTCTCCTTGCCGAGGAAATCCTGAAGGAATTCGGAGCTGAGGTTATCGGCAGGAAAATCGTGCCCGACGAAATCGATGAAATAAAAAAGGCAATAGAGGAATTTCATTCAAAAGGAGCAAACCTGATAGTTACTACAGGAGGAACAGGATTCAGCAGTCGGGATGTAACTCCCGAAGCCACTTCACAGGTTATTAGTAAAGAGATGGTCGGCTTTTCCGAAGCCATGCACATCCTCGGCGTCAGGTTTACTCCGAAAGCATTAATGTCAAGAGGAAAAGTCGGCCTCATAGATGAAAACACCATTATCATGAACCTGCCCGGCTCTTCCAAAGGTGTAGAGCAGAACTTAAAAACCTTCTTGCCCCTTGTTAAACATGCCCTTAAAATGGCGAAGGGAGGTGGCCATTAGGCCTCCCGTTACCCTCTGCATTTTGGCGGGCGGGAGAAGCTCCCGTTTTGGAAGGGACAAGACCGTTGAACCTTTCTTCGGAGAGCCAATAGCCTTAAGGATTGCCAAACTCTTATCAGCATTCCCGGAAGTTATTGTTGTATCCAAAAACCCCCTCAAGTTTTCCATGCAGAGAGTAAAAGAAAAACACGTTGTAGAACTCTACACCGGTTACTTGCCCGTATTCGGAATCTTAACGGGCTTAAAGGCCGCAAAGTTTGAAAAAGTTCTTTTTGTACCGGGAGATGCTCCACTGGTAAAACCTCTTTTCATAAGAGAAGTATCAAATCAAATCCCTCCGGCAGTGATAACCGAAGGGAAAAAGATTCACGGAACATTTTGCCTTTTATCAAAATATCATTTACCCCTCGTTGAGGAGTTTTTAAAAGAGGGCGGCAAGAGATTAAAAGAGCTTCACTCCTTCCTGGGATCAAAAGCCGTTGATTCCACAAGGTTAAAAATTTACGATTTCAAATTGAAAACACTGATAAACGTTAATCACAAGGAGGATCTAATTGAGGCCGTCGATAGACTCATTGGTTAAAAAGGCAAAGAAGCGTTCTAACCCTGAAAACCTCGGCATGGTATTAGTTCACAACGGAGTTGTCAGGGGAACATCCAGGAACGGAAAGAAAGTTTCGGGAATGAACTTATCCGTCAACAAGGAAAAGCTTTCCAGAGTAATCAAAGAGATTGAAAGAAAAGACGGCATCGAGGCCGTTGAAGTGTGGCTAAACGAGGGAAATTTGAAAGTAGGGGACGACATAATGATCGTTGTAGTTACCGGTAGGTTCAGAAGTAACGTGCTTCCCGCCTTCGAAGAGCTGATATCAAGAATAAAAGAGGAAGTAATCTGCGAACAAGAACTTTAAAGTTAATCCTTTTCCGCCCATTCGAGAGGAGGATAATGGCCTTAATAGAACTTAACGGGATAAAAAAAGTTTACAGGCACGGAGACATTGAAACAGAAATTCTCAAAGGAATAGACCTGAAGATCGAAAGGGGTGAATTTATAGCCATTGTAGGTCCTTCCGGTTCAGGAAAGTCAACGCTCCTGTACATCCTCGGACTGCTTGACAGGCCTTCGTCGGGAAGCTACCTACTTGAAGGAAAGGAAGTCCTGAAACTTTCGGACGACGAGCTTTCAAGGCTCAGAGCAGACTACATAGGGTTTGTATTTCAGGCTTTTTACCTCATACCATATCTAACTGTTCTTGATAACGTTCTCCTACCGCTCCAGTACTTACCCAGGGAGAGCAGGAAAAAAAAGTTCTCGAACATCCAGCCCGAGAAATTTGCCGAAGAAATTTTAAACAGGCTCGGACTATCAGACAGAAAGAACTTCAAGCCGGAACAGCTCTCAGGAGGTCAGAAACAGAGAACTGCCATCGCAAGGGCTTTAATGAATAAACCGGAACTTATCCTGGCCGACGAACCAACAGGACAGCTCGACTCTGCATCGGGAAAAGCCGTTATGGAAATCCTTAAAGAACTTCACAGAGAAGGAAAGACGATAATTGTCGTTACTCACGATAAGGAAGTAGCCTCTTACGCCCAAAGAATCGTGGAAATTAAAGACGGCAGGATAGTCAGATGTTCTTCTTCCTCAAAGAACTGATAAGTTCACTGCTCCACAATAAGGTCAGGACGTTCTTTGCCATTCTGGGTATTCTCTTCGGTGTAGTATCCCTAATACTTATAGTAGCCGCCATCGAAGGAAGCAACCTTCAGGCAAACAGAGTCATAAAGAAACTCGGTCCCGACTCCGTCTTGATAGTATCAGGGGCAATAGGGAAAGGGCCCAAAGGAAGGCTCAGAAATTTATCCCTGAAAGATGTAAGGGAAATTTCTAAGCTTGAAGGAATTTTTGCACTTACTTACGGAATCGTCAAGCCGACTACCGTATCAAGTCTTTCCAGCTCAAAGTTTTCTGCAGTCTTCGGTGTCGGAGAAAACTGGCTCTCATCATGGAATTACAAGATAGAACAGGGAAGAGGATTTACCCTCAAAGATTTCAGGGACTTGAAGAAAGTAGCCGTTATCGGACACGATGTCAGCGATTTCTTCTGGCCGGGAGAAAACCCGATAGGCAAAGTCATCCTTATTGGTAAAACCCCGTTTCGGGTCATAGGTGTTTACAAGAAAAAGGGCAAAACACCCAACGGTCACAATCTGGACAACAGGGTCTTTATCCCTTACAGGGTTTACGACAAAACGGTTGAAAAGACTTATGACAAAGTATCTATCATCAGATTCAGAGTCCTTGATACCTCTAACTACAGCACTATTGTAGAAGAAGTAAGGGCAATCCTACTCAAAAACCATTCCCCGAACGACTTCACACTTATTACTCCGGTAGTCGTCAAGAAGTTTCTCTCAATGCTGTCGGCAACCTTTGCCCTTTTCCTCGGTATCGCTTCAACAACAGCCCTAATAGTAGGAGGTTTCGTATTATCAGCCATTTTCTACGTCAATGTCTATACAAGGCAGTGGGAAATAGGCCTCAGAAAAGCTCTCGGGGCAACCAGGAAGAAAGTGGTGATAAGGATTCTTTCCGAAAGCCTCGTCGTAGCCGTCTCGTCTGCTATAACCGGATCTATACTCGGCATCCTCCTTATCCCTTCCATCCTAGAAAGCCTTAACGTTCCCGTCGTCTATCCGGCAAAAGCCTTTATAATTGCAGCGATCTTTAGCGTCGCCGTATGTCTATTTGCAGCTTACTTTCCGGCAAAAAGAGCTTCCGAATTTAATCCTGTTGAATCCTTGAGGAGAAAAATCCAATGAGACTCAGAAGCATCGTTCCTTACTTTAAGGAAAATAAAAAACGAACCCTTCTGTCAATTACAGGAATTGCTATCGGAGTCTTTTCCCTTACCCTAATGATGGGAATAACCGGTGCTATGAAGCAGAGAGTCCTCAAAGCCCTCGGGAAAATGGGAGCCTACGTAGTAGTAGTAATTCCGGGAGAAGTTAAAAACCTGGGGGGAAGAACCGTTCAACTCTCCTTTTACCCGACGCTAACACTAAAGGATGCTGAGCTAATAAAGGAAAAATGTCCAAACGTCCTCTATGTCTCTCCATATAAAAAAGTTTCCCCCAACATTCATTACGGAGGCAAATACTTGAAAGCCGACGTTTACGGTGTCTCTCCAGAATACGAAAAGATTACCGATTTCCATCCTGTTTGCGGGAGGTTTATAACAGAAGAGGACGTTAAATCCATAGCTCAAAAAGCCGTCATAGGCTACAAAGTTGCCGTTGAGCTTTTTAACGAAGAGTGCCCTGTCGGTAAAACGGTTTACCTCTACAACGCCCCTTATAAAGTGGTAGGGGTTATGGAGAAAAGGGGAACTGACCTTTCTGGAGAAGACCTCGACAATAGGATATTCATCCCCATAACATCAGCAGTAAAAAGAATTTCAAACGTCGATTATGTAGACGGCATATACTTCTTGCCCGTCTCCCCGGAAAAGTTAAAGGAAGCCGAAGAGGAAGTAAAGTCGCTTCTCTTAAAAAGGCACGGGAAAAAGGATTTCACGGTCAGCCGCTACGAAGATGTTGCAAACACTCAAAAACAGGCAATGGAGATATTTACAAGGCTTTCCATAGTAGTTTCATCAATAGCTTTCGGGGTCGGCGCCCTGGGAATCCTCGCAGTTATGATCCTGTCGGTCTATGAAAGGCTGGTAGAAATAGGCATAAGAAGGGCTTTCGGAGCAAGGAAGTCCGATATATTCATCCAATTCCTGACGGAAGCCTCCCTGCTTTCCTTTACCGGAGGTTTTCTCGGGGCTTTTATTTCTTCGGCAATAGTAGTTGCCATATCGTCCCTATCGGGTTGGGGAACTTACTTCCCCGTTAAAGGACTTGCCGTCTCCCTTATACTATCCGTACTTATCGGTATAATTTCCGGAGTATACCCCGCCCTCAGGGCAGTCTCCTTCAACCCCAGAGAAATACTTAAAGAGGAATAATTAACCTCCTTCAAACAGTGCCTCTACAAACTCTTCCGGATCAAACTTCCGAAGGTCTTCTATTCCCTCTCCAATCCCGACGAGCTTTATGGGTACCCTGAGGTCGTTGCAAATAGCTACAACGATTCCGCCCTTTGCAGTTCCGTCAAGCTTGGTCAAGGCTATCCCTGTAACATCGGTTATTTCCTTGAATGCCCTGGCCTGAGAAACTGCATTCTGCCCCGTATTGGCATCGAGGACGAGGAGTATTTCTGCAGGCTGACCGGGAAACTCCCTCCCAATCACCCTTTTTATCTTGTGAATTTCCTTCATCAGGCGTTCCTTGTTATGAAGCCTTCCGGCCGTATCAACTATAAGGACATCGTCTCCTTTCGCCTTTACGCTCTGTATGGCATCAAAAACAACAGCAGCAGGATCTGTTCCTTCTTGACCCTTGACTATCCTAACTCCAGCCCTTTCTGCCCAGACTTCAAGTTGTTCTATGGCCGCAGCCCTAAACGTATCGGCCGCCGCAAGGACAACAGAAAGGCCTGAATCCTTTAGCTGTTTCGCAAGCTTGCCGATCGTAGTCGTTTTTCCAACTCCGTTTACTCCAAGAACAAGAATAACGGACGGTTTTTCAGAAAGGTTAAGTTCTCCTCGACAGTTTAATAGAATCTCCCTGAGGCGCTCCTTAAGCAACCCGAGGAGTTCATCTGAACTCTTAATCTTCCTCTTTTTAGCTTCCTGCCTCAGGTAGTCGATAAGGTCCATCGTCGTTCTCACGCCGACATCAGCAAGGATTAACCGCTCCTCAAGCTCTTCAAAGAAAACTTCATCGACCGTTCTCCCTCTAAAAGAGGAAAGTCCCAAAGCTTCTCTGGTTTTTTTAAGCCCCTCCTTAAAACTCCTGAATAACTTTGACCCTCTTAAACCGAGTTTCTCCTCTAGTTCTCTCTTTTTGACCGAAAACTCGAGCCTATAACTTTCGGGAACTGACCCCTCCAAATCCCTTAAAGTTTTATAAGCAAGTTCTTCAAGCCCCTCCTTTTCATAAATCGAAGCTATTCTATAAGCAGAAAGGAAGGAAAGAACTCCGTTAGGACTGTTTCTCGAAACATCATAGAGATTTCTTGCCCTCTGCAGGTTTCCCTTGTACTCTTCAATCATACCGGCAAAGAAGGACGCATACTCTTTGCCGAGCTCGTCCTCAATCTTGGGTATCAGAGGTTCCAGCTCCCTATAAACAGCCAGGTTCTTAAGCAGCTTCGCCACCTGTTCTACAAGCTCTCCCCTGCTGAAAATGAGGGCATTAACAAGAGCTTCGGGAGCTTTCTTCTCATTTTCCTCTGCAAGCTTTAGCCACTTTTCCGGCTGATTGGGATTTTCCCGTAAATCATCCTCCAGTGATTTTCTCTTAAAAAATCCAAACATTACTCTCCTCTACAGGCTATTGGTCACTTTTACTACTTTACAGAGAACCTCGTAAGGTTTCCCCGTCGAAATTACTTCCTCAGAAAGCTCAAGACCTTCCTCAACACTGCCGACTCTACCGGCAGCAAGGAGGGCAAAGGCGGCATTGAGCTTTACAACATCCCTTTTCGCTCCTTTTTCCTCTCCGGTAAGCACCCTCACTACGATCTCCCTGTTCTCCTCCAGCGTATCACCGGCCAGAAGGTCATCCATACTCGCCCTTTTAAGGCCGAAGTCTTCCGGCGAAACGGTGTAAGTTTTTATCTCCTCATCCGAAACTTCGGTAATCTTGGTATGGGTTGTCAACGTTACTTCATCTGTTCCGTCCTTACCGTGAACCACAAAGGCTCTCTTCACACCAAGCTCCATTAAAACGCGCGCCAGCTTTTCCGTAAGGTCTTCCGAGTAAACTCCTAAAAGCTGTCTCCTCGCTCCGGCAGGATTTGTGAGAGGACCGAGAACGTTAAATATAGTCCTTATCCCCAGTTCCTTTCTGGGTCTTGCAACGTTAGCCATTGCCGGATGAAAAATGGGAGCAAACATAAAACCGAAGTTCGTCTCCTCTATACAGACCGCTACCTTTTCCGGAGGAAGGTCTATGCGAATGCCGAAGCTCTCAAGGATATCCGCACTTCCGCATTTACTCGAAACCGACCTATTTCCGTGCTTTGCCACCGGGACACCACAGGCCGCAACCACAAAAGCCACAGTCGTGGATATGTTAAATGTACCTTTGAGATCCCCTCCTGTACCGCAGGTATCAACAACTTTTTCTTGAAGCTCGGGAGAAAGAGGAACTTTTAAACTCTTCTCTCTCATAACCGAAGCAGCGCCGGCTATTTCCTCCACAGTTTCTCCTTTGCAACGGAGCGCCGTCAATATTGCGGCTATTTGAATGTCTGAAAGCTTTCCTTCCATTATCTCCGTAAAGAGATCCTTTGACTCTTCCTTAGAAAGATTTTTCTTTTCAACAAGCCTGTTTAAAACGTCCCTCATTTGGCCTCTCCAAAGTTTGTGAGAATTTTACCACCGGCCGAATTCAAGATACTCTGTGCCCCAACAATGTCCACTTTCAAAAGGTGAGATATGCAGGAGCAGTCAGTTGAACCAAAACCGGGAACGGGATCTCCGACCCCAAGGAGCAGATTAAACAAAACACATTCGCTCCCTCCTTCAAACGCCCAGACCGAATGAAGCTTGAAGCTTCCGCTGGTTGTCAGAAAGTCAAAGTGCCAGTGCCTTTTCTTTTCTTTCTTTAGGTGCCTTGCTACTCTCCTTTCAATTCCTCCGCTCCCCTTAGCCGAACCGCAGTAAGCATAAAAACCGGGGGAGAAGTAAAAAACTTTTCCGCTTCTCACTCTTACTTCCAAACCATCAGACAAAGAAAAAAGTATCACATACGCTCCTTTCAAAGTGGAGACCTCGCTACTGCCCCGATATCCAAACCGTCTCCGCCTTCGAGAAGAAACTTCCTATAACCTATATAGGCAACCATAGCTCCGTTATCAGAGGTATAATCAATTTCTGGGATCAAAACTTCAACTCCCTCAAGCTCCGACAACGCTTTCCTCAGGTAAGAGTTGGCAGAAACACCGCCGGACACCGCCACCCTATTTATACCCGTTTCTTTTAAGGCTTTCATCAACTTACTTAACAGGTAGTCAATTGCTGTCTTCTGAAAAGAAGCCGCAACCGAAAACTTATCGTAACCTTTCTCAACAAGTCTCCTAACAGCAGTTTTAAGACCGCTAAAACTGTAGTTAAAACCGGGAACCCTCGGTTTAGGAAGTAGCAAGTACTCACCCTCAAACTCCCGAAAAATTCTGTCAATAACCGGCCCTCCCGGATAACCGAGATCAAGAAGTTTGGCAACCTTATCAAAAGCCTCTCCAACAGCATCGTCAAGCGTTTTACCGATTACCCGATAATTCCCCATACCCCTAACTTCAACGATTAACGTATGGCCTCCGCTAACAACAAGACCGAGAAAAGGATAAACCGGCTCTTTACCTATAAAAGGAGAAAACAGGTGAGCCTCAATATGATGAACCCCCTTAAGATACTTATTCCCCAGGAAAGCCACACCTTTTCCGAAAGTAAGTCCCACAAGAAGGGCCGGAAGAAGCCCCGGTGTTCTCGTTACAGCAACAAGGTCTATATCCCTTACTTCAAGTCCGGCAACCTTAAGGGCTTCCTGAAAGACCAGATCAATGTTTTCCGCATGCTTCCTCGCCGCTATTTCGGGTACGACTCCTCCGTAAGGGGAGTGAAATTCGTACTGGGAAGAAACTACATTAGATAGAACTCTATTCCTGTGTCCGTCATAAAGGGCGATCGAAGTATCATCACAAGAAGTATCTATGCCCAGAACTACCAAACGCCGACCTCCGGTTACTGTGAAGTTCCTACCTACTCGACCTTTTCCAAAACCACAACTTGATTTCTTAGCGTTTTCACGGTTGTATTAAAAAGTTCCCTGAGGTCCGTATATTCTTCCGGCGGAACAACGCTTTTTTGAACCGACATCCTCATAATCATCGTCAAACTACCCGGCTTGCTGCTCCACTCAACCGAGACCGAACCTACTCTGTTTCTAAAGTAGAAGTTCTCGGGTTTTAAGTATAGCCTGTAACCTTCGGGAAGCTTCAGTTCCGAAACGGTTACTTTCGAAAATTCGTAACCGATAACATACGGGTACTTTCTCTCCTTTGAGGCTACAAGGCCTACAAGCCTGCTGTAATCCGGAGCCGGAAATTTTGCAAGGATAAAGTGAGAAGTTACCGTACCGTAACTGGAATCCTTTCCGGAGATATCAACCTTTACCTCATCGGTGTCAAGATTCCGGTAGTCGGAAAATTCAAACCTTTCAACCTCAAAACCGGGCGACACTTTTGAAGCCAACTCTTCCGCGTGTCTTTTAAGCTGAAGAGGTGTTGAATTCAAAAGCCTTGCTCTTTCATAAACGCTGTAAACACCCTTATAGGTAAAGGTCATATCTCCGCTCAGCTTTCCGAAAGGCAGTAGAGTGAAACTTCCCTTAAAGCCTTCAACGTTCACATCGGGAGGAAAGATCGGCGTTCGCCCAACCTCTCCGCTCTTAGTTTCTACATCAACGATCAGGACATTCCTGCCCTGATCAGACGGCGGAAGAAGGCCGTAGGGAACGTAATCGGAAGTTGTATCCATGAAGAAATACTTTCCGTTCAGCTTTATAGCTGCTATCTCGTGGTTAAAAGCCGTGGGCAGGGGAACTTCGGGATCCATATCGGCCTTACTGAGGGTCGGTATCAAAACAGGATATCCCTTTATACCCACAACCTTAAGCATGGCTATGAGTAAAGTAGCGTGATCCTTACAGTCACCGTACCTGTTTTTTAGGACCTCCGAAGCTTTATGCGGTTTATATCCGTTTATCCCGAACTCCATTCCAACGTACCTTATGTTCTTTGAAACAAAATCATAAATAGCCCTGACTTTTTCCTCAGGACTTTTCTTGCCCTTAACAACCTCCAAAGTAACCTTCTTAACAAGATCATCCGGCTCTACCGCATCCTTTGCAAGCTCCGAATACCACTCTGCTACTTCTCTCCAGCTTTTCAGGGAGGTTATTACAATCTTTTTGGCAAGCTCTCCCATAGGAGGACTGCTCGGCTCCCTTTCCACCGGCGGAACGTTTTTGAGACTCCATGATAGCTCCACAAAATTTCCCGCCTCTTCAATTCTCGGTTCCCCCTCCTCCCGAGTCATGTTATAGACCTTAAATTTGTAATACTTTCCCTTCGGAACGTAAGCAGTAAAAGTAGCCTCCTTCACCGGGTAGTGACCCTGAAAGAAGTTGGTAGCCCAGAACTGCCCCTCCATATATGGCTTAAAAGTTTCAAGGACAAAACCGTACTTAACAACGGCCCCCACAGTTACTGCCGGCATGGAAATCGTTTGGTATTTTAGGTCAGAGTAAACAGGAGCTTCCGACTCAAAAGGAGGATAAACGACGTTAAAGGCTTTTTTATCGGGCTTTACGATCCTACCGTCCGGGGTAACTGTATAGGCATAGAGAACCTTAAGCTTTTCGTGCTCGGTAGAAAAAGGAATAACGATCTCTCCAAACTCCTTTATTCCTCTCTTATCCAGTATTTTCACCGCCCTTTCTTCTTTCCAGACCTTTCTGCCGTCGGGGAAAAACTTAACCTCACACCTGTCATAAAGAACTTCGGCTCCGTAACCGGATCCCAAAACCCTTACGGTAAGGGCAAGGAAGATAAAAACAGCGGTTAGAAGCTGCTTAAACATAAAAACCTCCTCAGGAGTTTTTATTCCAGGATCAGCTTTCCCGAAGAATACCGTCCCGTCTCAGAGCTTCCACAAGGAGCGAAATAACCTCTTCCATAAGATCTTCCCTGTCAGACTCCACCATTACCCTTACTTTATCTTCAGTACCCGAATAGCGAACAAGCAACCTCCCGCTGTCTCCAAGCATAGCTTCTGCTTTAACCAAAGCCTCTCTCAGGTTTTTAAGGCTTTCAATGGGAGGCTTATCCTTGACCGGTAAGCTCACAGTTTTCTGAGGAACTGTTTTCACAAGTGAAGCGACCTGACTGAGCGGCTTCTTCACCGATTTCACAATCGAAGCGAGAAGAACCGACGTTAGAACTCCGTCTCCTGTTACTCCGAACTCTCTCACTATAACGTGACCGGACTGTTCTCCTCCCACAATCGCTCCCACCTCTTCCATCTTCTCGCTGACGAACCGGTCACCGACGGGAGTCCGGTAAAGTTCCATTCCCATCTCCCTTAAAAACCTCTCAAGCCCAAGATTACTCATAACAGTTGCAACAACTTTGCTCGATTTCGGGGCATAATGGGCAGCAAGAATCGCTATTATCTTATCTCCGTCAATAATTTCTCCTTTCTCATCAACAGCAATGCACCTATCTCCGTCACCGTCATAAGCAAACCCCATGTCGAGGCCAAGCTCCCTTACTTTCTTGGCCAGAAATTCGGGATTTACCGCTCCGCAACCCTCATTTATGTTTTTTCCATCGGGTTCTGCGTTGAAAACAAACACCTTGGCGCCCAGGGCATTAAAAACTTCAGGAGCTATCCTGTAAGCAGCACCGTTAGCACAGTCCACACCAATCTTAAGGCCGGCAAGGTACCTACCGGCCGACTCGAGGAACTTTTTATAAGACTCCACCAGGTTTTCTCCGTCAAGCACACGCCCGATATTCTCAAAGGAAGCCTTTGGAAGTTCAAACTTATTGAAAACCACAACTTCCAATCCTCCCTCCTCAGCCTCTGAAAACTTCTTACCTTCTGCATTAAAGAACTTCAGACCGTTATACTGGTACGGGTTATGAGATGCCGAAACCATAACCCCTCCGGAGAAACTGCCGTTCCTTATCAAGTAGGAAATAGCAGGAGTCGGAACGACTCCTACTCTTACCACATCTACACCCGTAGAGGTCAACCCTCCTATAAAGGCTGCCTCTATCATGTCGGAGGAAAGCCGAGTATCTTTACCAACCACTACCGTGTGCCTCTTTTCGGGAAACTTTGCGTTAAGGTACACCCCGTAAGCTATCCCGATCCTCTGAACCATCTCGGGAGTCAGCGGATATCTGTTTGCAACACCCCTTATACCGTCAGTTCCGAAAAGTTTCCTCATTTCTAACCTCCAGAGCTTTCTCTTTCAATAAAAAGCCTTACCCTGTCAGGTTCAACCTTAAAGTTACTTTTAACCTTTACCAGCAGTTCTCCCGTTCCGTTAATTTCGGAAAGGTCAACCTCCTCTGTATTAACACTATCTATGACATCCTTAAGCTCTTCCGGCAGATAAACGATAACGTAACTGGGGGAAACAGTAACTTTCAATCCCTCCTTAAGACCGGAAACCCTGACCTTCACCGGAACGGCTTTTTTTACGAGTCTCTCAACCTTTACTTCTAAGTAAGGAGGAGATATAGATTTAACCTTACACGACGGACCGGGAAGCACCAGCTTCTCCCTGTCAAGCCTTACCCTAATCCAGCCCCCTTCTTTTCCGAGATCCTTCGGAAGGGGATAGAATAATTTTCTCTTTTCTTTGAGGGAAAAAAGGTCCCTACGGAAACCCTCAACAGTAATCTTGAAGCTCTTCGGTCTGTAATCTATTACCCTGTAATCTCCGGTGGCCTCCGGGTAAATCTTGAGGTTCAACGTAACTTCGGCAGTTTCCTTATTTGCAGCCAAAAGCCAAAGCAGGGTAGCAAAAAGAAGGGCAAGGACTTTGTAGTGGAAGTTCCGAAAGATCAAGTTCAGAATTCTTTTCATTCCCTATTCCCCATAAGAACTTGAAGGAAAGGCTTCTTTTCCTCGCTCTTCCTCACGAGAAGACCTTTAAGAACTTTCTTCAGCTTGGGAGGATCAAGGTTTTTAATGAGCTTACCGGAATAGGAAACCGAAATAGCTCCCGTTTCCTCTGAAACCGTAACGGCCACTGCATCTGTCTCCTCGGTTATCCCTATGGCTGCCCTGTGCCGCGTTCCGACAGTTTGAGGCAGGTTCGGATTCAGGGAAAGGGGAAGGAAAGAGCCTGCTTTGTAAAGCCTGTTTTTCCTTACTATTGTAGCTCCGTCGTGAAGAGGAGTTCCGGGCCAGAAAATAGTTATAAGAAGCTCTTTCGAAATCTCTCCATTTACAACCGTTCCCGACTCAATGTAGTTATCGAGGTTTACTTCCCTCTCTATCACAATTAAAGCCCCTATCCTGTCTTCAGACATAACCGCACATGCTCTGACAATCTCCTCTATTACCTTTTCGGCCTCCTCTTCAGAACTAAAAATTCCGAACTGCTTCTCTCCTATCCTGGCAAGGATTCTCCTGATCTCGGGCTGAAAGATTACAAGGAGTGCAAAGATTCCGATAGTTATAAAGTTGTTGAATATAAAAGAAAGAGTATATAAGTGAAAAAACTTGGCAATTACGCTCAAAACCAGTAAAAGAAGAAGTCCGACAAGAATTTGTAAAGCCCTCGTTTCCGACAGGTAAAGAAGAATCCTGTATATAAGGAAAGCCACGATCAAGATATCAACAATGTCCCAGAAACCCAACTGAGGCACAGACTCTAACAAGTTACCTCCTCAACTGCAAGGAGAATATCAAGAAACTGTTTAGTTTCTTTCACGTCGTGAACCCTTACTATTTTGGCTCCTTTCAAAACAGCAATCCCGGCCGCAGCAAGACTTCCCGGAAGCCTTTTAACAGGGTTCTTTTCGCCCGTTACCGCACCTATAAAGCTTTTCCTTGAAGCTCCTATGAGAACGGGAAGCCCCAGGTTCCTAAACTCATTCAACCTCTTTAAAATGCACAGGTTATCCTCGACTCTCTTCCCGAAACCGATGCCGGGATCCACTATTAACTGTTCCTTTTTAACTCCCCTTAACTCAACAGCTCTTATCGTCTCCTCAAAGTAGTCAAAGATTTCCGAAACAACATCCTCGTAAGCGGGATTTTCCTGCATGTTTTTCGGCGTACCCTTAATGTGAGTTATTACGGCAGGGCACCCGAACTTTGCGACTACATCTGCCATTTTACCGTCGAAGTGGAAACCGCTTATATCGTTAACAATATCGGCACCGCTGTTTAAAGCTTCCTCCGCAACCTTGGATTTATAGGTGTCTATCGAGATGAGAAAGCCGTCTCCAAGCCTCTTTCTTATTTCTTCGATAACCGGAATAACCCTTTTCAGCTCTTCTTCAAGAGGAACCGGTTCAGAACCCGGCCTCGTCGATTCCCCGCCGATATCGACTATGGAAGCTCCTTCAAGGAGAAGCTCTTCACACCTTTTTACGGCAAGGTCTACGCCAGTATAAAGTCCTCCGTCGGAGAACGAATCGGGAGTAACGTTTAGAACGCCCATTATTTTGGGTCTTTTTAGGTCAAGCTCCTTTCCCCTATACGAAAGCTTGAACTCCTCCGTTGTATAGTTGGAGACTGCCTCCTCTACTTTCTTAGAGACTTCTTTCAACCCAAAGGGCTGGCTTTTAAGCTTTAATAAAAGCCTCTCAAGCTGCCTTCTCGTAACCATCAGCAGCACAGAACAGCTTCCTTTCTCAAAAGAGGAAGCTTTCCGGGGAACACAGCAATCTCCACCTACCGAAATGGCATCCTGCTTCAGTATATTTGCCGCCCTGGTATCAATTCCTTCAACTTCAATCGTAAGGACTTTTCCCTTACTTTTTAAAATGGCAGCACCTTGAGGGGTATTACCCGATTTCAACAGGTACTTTTCAAGCTCCTCTTCACTCCTGAACTCCTTAACCTTTGCTTTCAAGGTACTCCTCTCTATTTTTATCAGGAATATGGCTGTTACTATTTTGACCCAAAGGAGATTGAATGGCAACCGTAATAACGACTCACAAAAACATGGACCTTGACGCCCTCGGAGCAGTTGTAGGCGTTAGGAAGCTCTATCCCAATGCTACAGTAGTGCTTCCGGATTCCAAAGGGGAAGAGGTAGTCAGGCTCCTAACGGAAAATCCCGACCTGCTGGAGTTCGTAGAGGAAGGAAAGTTCAACCAAAAGGTCGACAAAGTAATTATCGTAGATACTGATTCCTTAGACAGAATCCCGAAAACCGTGAAAGACAGGATTTCCCCGGAAACAGAAATCGTTGTTTACGACCACCATACATCCCAATTTGACCTTCCGGCAGAAGTCCACCACAAAGAAACGGGAGCATCAACCTCCATCATAGCCTTAATCTTAAAAGGGAAGGGAATTTCTCCTTCTCCCCTAGAAGCATCCGTTATGCTTTCAGGCATATACGCAGATACCGGCTCCTTCCGCTACTCATCAACAACTCCCCTCGATTTCCTTGCTGCAGCCTACTTACTGTCACTGGGAGCAAACCTTGAATTTGTAAAGAGGTACATACCGTCAGAGCTTTCCGAAGTAGAAATAGATGTACTAAAAGCCCTAAAGGACAACCTGAAAATCGCAGAGATAAGGGGTAACAGAGTAGGTATAACCTATGCCAGGTTTGACAGTTACGTAGGCGAAGTTTCACACCTTGTCAGCAGGTTAATGGATGCAGCCGCCCTCCCGGCCCTCTTTGCCGTCATTGAGGTTCAGGGCACCACGTTCATTATCGGCAGATCTCGAACACCAAAGGTTGATGCCTCCGAGGTGGTTTCCCGCTTTGGCGGAGGGGGACACAGAGAAGCCGCATCGGCAACGGTTAAATCTTCCACCGTATTTGATGTTCTGGAAAGGCTCTCGAATATCCTGAAAGAAGTAGTCAGGCCATCAAAAGTGGCCTCAGACGTAATGACCTCTCCACCGATAGTGTTAAATGAAAAGGCAACGGTTTCCGAGGCCAGGAAAACCCTTATGAAAAACGGTATAAACGCCGCACCAGTCATAAATGAAAAGGGAGAAATTGTAGGAATAGTCAACAGGGCACTCCTCGACAAAGCCTCTTACATGGGAATGGAAAGCGAACTGCTGAGCAACGTCATGGAAAGGGATTTTGAGTTCGTTATTCCTAACACTCCCATCGATGAAGTAGAAGAAATAATAGTCTCCAAACACCAGGGGCTTGTGCCCGTTGTTGAGTCGGGTAAAGCGGTAGGAGTTATAACCAGGACAGATCTCCTTCTCAACTTCTACGGGGATGAAATAAACCGGATTTCAGGATTCTACAAGCGCAGGCTTTCCTCATCCCCCCACTTCAGAAACGTTGCCGAAAGGCTGAAATCTGCACTTCCCGAAGAGTACTTCTCCCTCATTAGGAAAATAGGAGAAATTGCGGACAAAAAGGGAGTAAACGCTTACATAGTAGGCGGTTTTGTCAGAGATTTAATAATAGGTCGAAAAAACTTTGATATTGATATAGTGGTAGAAGGGGACGCCACGGAACTTGCAAAGGCCGTTGTAAAGGAACTCGGAGGAAAAGTTCATACCTTTGAAAGGTTCAAAACGGCAACCGTTGTTTTTCCCGACGGAAAAAGGATAGACTTTGCCTCCGCAAGGACAGAAGTTTACAAAGCCCCCGGAGCCTTACCGGAAGTGGACATGGCACCGCTCAAGAAAGATCTAATGAGAAGAGACTTTACGATAAACACGCTTGCCGTGAAGATTAATAAGAATGAATTCGGAAAGCTTATAGACTTCTTCGGCGGCCTTAAAGACATCAAGGAAAAGAAAATAAGGGTGCTTCACTCCCTCTCTTTCGTAGAAGATCCAACGAGAATGCTGAGGGCCATCAGGTTTGCTACCCGTTACAGGTTCGAGCTGGGAAAAAACACGGAAAAATTACTGAAAATGGCGGTAGAGAGGAAGCTCTTCAAAACAGTAGAAGGACAGAGAATCTACCACGAGCTAAAGCAAATCCTGCTGGAAGACAACCCTTTAAGAGTAATAAACAGGCTGAATGATTACGGAATACTCACGGCAATATTCCCCGGAATAAAGTGGGACAGGGCAAAGAAGGATCTCTTCGAAAGAATCAGGAAAATAGCAATATGGCACAAGCTAAACTTCCCGAACTCGAAAGTTAACTACTCTATACCTTACTTCGCAGCGCTATTCTACAGGGAACCCAAAAACAAAGTTGAATCATGGCTAAAGAAGATAGCAATTCCCCAAAAGGAAGCTCAAATCATTAAAAGGATACTCAATGAGTTTAAAGGGATTTCTTCTGCCCTTTCCCAATCAAAGAGGAACAGTCAAGTATTTTCCGTATTAGAGGGAAAACCCGAAGAACTGCTTCTTTTCTTGTCAGCCGAAGTTGAAGACAGCACAAGGGAGAAAGTTTTAGCCTACATGAAGGACTGGCGTTTCATAAAACTTACGGTATCGGGAAACGATATAAAGGCATTAGGTCTTCCCCCTTCTCCGGTCTACAAGAAAATTCTAAATAAGCTAAAATATGCCGTCATAGACGGAAAGATACCACCCGCGGACAGAGAGAAACAGCTTGAATACCTGAAGGAGCTTGTAAATGCAGCAAAGGGCGGTTAGTTATACCATCTACACCGTTGTAATCCTTTTTTCTTTCTCCCTTGCAAGTTTCATCTCTGCCCTGGTAAAGTTCAAAATTTCTCCATGCTTTAACTTTAAAGCACCTTCAGCCATAGAGAATAAAAAAACGCTCGCAACTCCGAAGTCCAGAATCTCAAGGAAGGGTTTTTTCTTATCCCATCCTAAACCCAAAGAAATATTACCGGAAGAAGAGAAAAATGAAGAAATAGAAACGGATGTCCTTCAAAGTTACAAACTTACCGGAACAATAGTATGCGGAGAGTGCGGTCACAGCATCGCAATCATTCGGGATAAAGCCGCAAAGAAAAGTTTCATCATCTCCGAAGGTCAGGAGCTGGCCGGCTTCAGAGTCGTTAAGATATACCCGGACAAGGTGCTTTTGTCCAGGGACAAGAAGAAGGTAATTCTGACGCTAGGGAAAAATAAAAAGGGCAATAAAAACCTAACCTTGCACAATAAAATAAAGAGAACCTTCACCGTTAAAAGGTCAGAAATAATGGAAGAAATCGCTTCGGGCGAATTCCTTAAGTACATAAACATCGTTCCAAGCAAGGATCCCGAAGGTTTGAAGGTAAACTATGTAAACCCGAGAAGCTTCATTTACAAGCTCGGAATTCGCCCGGGAGATGTAATAGTGAGCATAAACGATATCCACATAAGAACACCGGAGGATTCCTTTTCGGCTTTTGAACAGCTTAAGAACTCAGACTCTATCACCATAACTGTTTTGAGAAGAGGAAAGAAAATGAGATTCCGCTACGAAATTGAATAGGAGGTCTAAAGATGAAGAAACTACCCCTGATTCTCGCACTCTCGGCGGCAACCCTTACCTGGAACGCTCCCGCTCTCGCTTCAACTAAGCCGAACCTCGTTCAAGTAAACTTTGAAGATGTTGACATAAAGGACTTTGCAAAAGTAGTCAGTCAGGCCACGGGAAAAAACATAGTAATCCCTCCGTCTCTGAGAGGGAAGATAACCATTGTCTCGCCAAAACCCATACCGAAAAGGGAACTCTTCAACCTATTTATAGCCGCCCTCGATGAACTGGGATATCAGACCGTAGACTACGGAAGCTACGTGAAAATTGTTAGGAGTAGGGAAGCTCCCAAGGAATCTCCCACCGTTGCTTCAGGAAAAGTTGACGGAGGCGACAGGATCGTAACTTTCATATACATTCCGAAACACCTTGAGTCCTCAAGTTTAAAAAACGTGGTCAGGAATATGCTCTCGAAGCTCGGAAGAGTTACCTTTGTTAAGGAAAGTAACGCCCTCGTCATAACGGACAAGGAGAAAAACATACACAAAGCAATAAAGGTTCTAAACAGGCTGGATCACTCACCCGTAAGTTTCGAAATCAAGTCCTTCACGCTCAAAAATGCAAAGGCAAGCGATGTTGAAAAAGTCCTTGAAGCTCTCCTACACAAAAGCATAGCTTTAGATCTCTCGAGGGCCTATCCAATCCCCGGAAGGGAATACTACCACTTTGCCGTCGACCAGCGGACCAACACCCTCTACTTTGTCGGGACAAAGAAGACGGCAGAGAAGGTATCAGAGCTTATATCCCAGCTCGACAGGCCGATAAACGTGAAAGAAGGAAATATCCACATAATAAAGCTCAACTATGCCTTTGCCGAAGACGTGGCCAAAGTTCTTGAAAGCCTCTTCAAAGAAGCAGGAAAGCGAAAAGAATACGGACTAACAGGAACCGTAAGGGTAGTCTTTGACAAGTCCAGCAACTCATTGATAATACTGTCAAGTCCTCAGGATTTCAACGTCGTAAAGGACGTTATCAAAAGCATAGATGTTAAAAGACCCCAGGTTTTCGTAGAAGTACAGATTGTCGAAATGTCTATGGATAAGCTGATGCAGTTGGGAGTTGAGTGGAAATTCCTTTCACGAGGAGATCTAGTTCCGTTCGGAGGTAGTCTTTACGGAAACTTACCTCTTAAAGAAGGATACCCGAACGCATCTCCGGGTCTTCTCCTCGGACTTGCAAAGTGGAGAAACGATATGCCCGATATAGGATTCTTACTTAATGCCTATGCCAAAGAGGGAGGAGTAAACGTCATTGCAACGCCCCAAATACTAACACTTGACAATGAAGAAGCGGAGATAAACATCTCAAAGGTTATTCCATACTCAACCGGTATGAAGTACGATGCAAACAACAATCCGGTTATAAGTTACGACTATAAGGACGTGGGAATCACTTTAAAGATCACTCCCCACATAACGACTTCGGGAGAAGTCAGGCTGAAGGTTTACGAAAAGGTTGAAGATGTAGTTGGCTACGCGAATGCCGACCAGACTGCACCCATTACCTCAAAGAGGGAAGCAAGGACAACAGTCGATGTCCAGGACGGTCAAACCCTCGTAATAGGCGGCCTTGTTAAAAGTAAAAAACTTACTACGGTAGAGAGGGTACCGGTACTCGGGAACATTCCCATAATCGGAAACCTCTTTAAGAAAACCGGGCACCAGCTGGAGAAAACCAACCTGTTAGTTTTCATAACTCCTCACGTGGTCAGAAACCTGGAAGAGGAAAACAGGCTAACAACGGAGAAGGTAAATCTCTATAAAGAAAACCTTGAAAAGATTAAAAGGACGAGAAGAGGTATCTGGTCTGATATTAAAGGTTTCGGTAAGTTTGAACTCAACCAGTAAGGAGAGAAATGAAGGAAAAGGAGTTTATAGACTACCTTGTAGAAACGGGAATTATTCCCAGGGAGAACTACAGCAGCTTCAGGCAGGTTTCGGGTATACTCAGGTGGAACGACCCCAGAGTAGAAGAGGCTTTCAGGAAGTTCGGATTTGAAACTGTCCGGGAAGTTCAATCCGAAAACAGCAGACCGTTAGCTCCGGTAAGCTTTATAAAGAAGGAAAGGATAGCTCCCCTGATAGATGAAGGGAATTACGTAATTGCTTATACGGACAATCCCTTTAACTACGAAGGTATCAAAAAAGCCGAATGGCTCTTAGGGAAACCGATTGTTTTAAAGGTTGTCCCTTACGATGAGTTCAATAAACTCATAACAATCGAAGAGGAAGCTCTGACCGAAACAGAAGGATCAATAGAAAGGACAGGTGAAGACATTTTTTCGGCAGAGGAAGAATCACCTGCCGTCTCAATAGTTAATCAGATATTCGCAACAGCCATTAGGGCAAGGGCCAGCGATATTCACTTCGAACCTTTTAAGGACTACATGAGAGTCCGCATCAGGATCGACGGCGTCCTGAAGACAGTTAGAACAATCCCGCAAAAACTTATTCCTTCCGTCACATCAAGGCTTAAGATTATGGCAAACCTTGACATTGCAGAGAAAAGACTTCCCCAGGACGGCCGTATGGTCGTAAAGGCAGGGGGGAAAGAAATAGACGTAAGGGTCTCATCCCTTCCGACTTACTTTGGAGAGAGAATCGTTTTGAGACTCCTCGTAAAGGAAAACATCCTATACTCAACAAAAGATCTCGGACTCCTCGAGGAAGACTACAAGAAGTTTGAGTCATTGATAAGGACACCTCACGGCATAATCCTCGTAACAGGCCCCACCGGCTCGGGGAAGACGACAACCCTTTACGCATCAATATCGGAGATAAACAGAGAGGAAATCAACATTATTACCGTTGAAGATCCGGTAGAGTACCAGCTTGACGGCATATCCCAGGTTCAGGTAAAGCCCGACATCGGCCTCAACTTTGCCGGCGCTCTCAGGAGTATACTCAGACAAGATCCGGATGTCATAATGATAGGGGAAATCAGGGACGTCGAGACTGCCGAGATAGCCATTCAGTCCGCTCTAACCGGGCACCTGGTCTTTTCAACGCTCCACACAAACGATGCGGCATCTTCAGTAACAAGACTTATCGAGATGGGAATCGAACCCTTTCTCGTTGCCTCATCGGTTATCGGAGTCGTTGCCCAGAGATTGGTAAGGAAAATCTGTCCGCACTGCAAGTACAGTTATAAACCCGATAAGGAAGAGCTTAAAGACCTAGGAATAAAGTCCTTTGATGGGGTATTTTTCAGAGGAAGGGGATGTGACTACTGCATGGGAACGGGATACCTCGGAAGAACGGCAATTTATGAAATTCTTGTAGTTGATAAGCTAATTAGGAAGCTCGTTTTAGACGGCAGGGATTCGGACGAGATAAAAGAAGCAGCAGTAAATAGGGGAATGAAGACCCTAAGGATGGACGGAGCCGAAAAGGTTAAACTAGGAATAACAACGACAGAAGAAGTCCTCAGGGTAACGAGAGGGTAATGGCTGTTTTTAGTTACAAGGCTTTTGATAAGAACGGTAAAGAGATAAAAGGAGTGGTGGAAGCTCCCGATAAAGCATCCGCTTATGCGAAATTACGCTCTTCTGGAATATTTCCCTATGAAATATCCCTCGAAAGTACAAAGGAAAAAAGACACCTTTTCCGTGTTTTTAAGAAAATCCCCCTTTCCGGTCAGGAACTTGCGATATTTTTTAGAACCCTATCGGCCATGCTGGAAGCCGGTATTCCCATTATAGAAGCCCTCGAGTCATTTTCCAGGGATTTCTCCGGAAAGAAAAAAATTTTTTTCTCAAAGGTTATTGAAAAGTTAAAGGAAGGAAGTTCTCTTTCAGATTCCTTTAAAGATGCCGGACTGAAAGACAACGTAGTGCTTGGTTTAATTGCCTCCGGTGAAAAAAGCGGATTCCTTCCCGAAAGTTTACAGACGGCAGCCTCACTGATAGAAGAAAGGGAGGAATTAAAAGGAAAACTCCTAAATGCTCTTATCTATCCAGCAATCCTCCTTACAGTTGCTTTTGGTGTCGTCGTGTTCATAATGGTCACAGTCATACCAAAAGTCGTCAGTATATATGCCTCAATGAAAGTTGAACTCCCCTGGAGTACCCGGTTAACGATAAACCTGAGCCGATTTTTCCAGAAGTATTACTGGTTATTCTTACTCTTCATTTCCGCAAGTTATCCGGTTTATAAGTTAATTTACAGAAAGTTTAAAGAACAAATTGACAGAATTAAACTTAAATTACCCGTCATCGGAGAAATAATACTAATCTCCGAACTTCAGCGTTTTTTCAGCACTTTCGGACGCTTAACCTCGTCCGGATTACCGATTATGGAGGCAGTTAACCTCTCATCACAAACGTTAAAGAATTTCTACCTCAAGAAGGGATTTATGGAAGCACTCTCAGAGGTAAAAAAGGGAAAATCTCTGGCAGAATCCTTCTCCGCACATTCTCCTCTCCCAGTAGTTGCCGTCCAACTCCTGAGAGCAGGCGAGACTTCAGGTAAACTCCCGCAAATGATGGAAAAAGTATCGGATTTCTTTAAAATAGAATTAAACTTTAAGATCAAAACCTTGACTTCTCTTATTGAACCTGTTACTATGCTGATACTGGGACTTGTTATCGGCTTCATTATATACTCCATGTTGCTACCGATAGTAAGCATAAGCACAATAAAGGGGATGTAAGAGGATAGAATGGGGTGGCTTGTAAAGTTCTTCAAGGGAGGATACCTTCCTCCTGCGATTGATATAGGTACTCACAGCTTAAAGGTTGTTCATTCAGAAAAAAGAGGAAGTGAATACCGATTAATAACGTACGGAAGCCTTGAGTACGAAGAACAAATTTTTGCGGGTACGGAAGTTGTAGACTCCTATTTACTGGCAGACACTATCAAAGAATTCCTCCAGAAATTGGGAGTGGAAGATAAAGAAGTTTCCATCCACATACCATTGGCTGCCTGTTTCTACAACGTTATAAGCGTTCCAACGGATAAGAACCCCGAAGAATCCGTAATGAATTATATGCAAAGCATTATAACTCCCGAGGAATTTTCTCAGGTACGGATAGACTACAGAATCCTTCCAATTTCTATAGAGAAAAACAGCATAGACATTGCGATTGCAGCAGTCAAAAAGGACTTCCTCGAAACGAGGAAACAAATTCTCAGACAGGCCGGCCTCAACCCGGTAGTAATAGACATCGAACCGGCAGCACTTAACAATCAGTTCTATTTAAACCACCCGGAAAGCACCGCCGTTCCCGTCTGCTTAGTAGACATCGGAGCTTCCTTTACAAAAATCGTGATTTCTTTCGGAGGTTATCCGTACGTTACGAGAAACCTGGAATTCGGTGGAATCTCGATAACGGAACAGATACAGAGAAAGTTCATGTTAAGCCAAGAAGATGCAGAGAGGTTAAAGAGGGGAGAAACTGTTCAAGACATATCTTATGACGAAGTGTTTTCATCGGTAATCTCATCTTCAATCAAAAAAATTGTGACAGAAACCATGTGGACCATTGAAGATTTCAAAGAAAGATTTAACCTTGAAGTTAACACAATTTATCTCTTCGGCGGAGGTGCGAAGACCCGCGGCATCGTTGAAGCATTCAGAAACCTGACAGAAAAAGAGGTTCTGCTCGGATTTCCCCTCGGATTTGCCGGAATTTCAAACCATGAAGAATACGCAGTAGCAGCAGGCTTAAGTCTAAGGTATAAGGGTGACAGCGATGCTAAGGTTTAACTTTGCAGAAGTTAAGGAATCAAAGTTTGCCAAGTATGTAAGACCGGATCTCCTGTTCTTGATTCTCGTCCTTTTAGTTGTTTTTTCAATCAGCTGGGCTTATCAGAACAGCTTCAAAGAACAAATCAGGGCGGTTTCACAGCAAATTGATACCCTTAATAGGGAAAGGCAACGTCTTAACAAAATAAAGAAAGAAGAGAAGCGATACAAGGAGCTTAAAAAGGAACTTCAGTTAAAACTCAGCGTCGTGTCAAAGCTGGATAAAGGAAGACAGGTTCCTTCTGTTCTTTACTTTTTCAGCAATCCCAATAACTTAAACGGCATCTGGCTGGATCAGCTCTCACTCAGAGATGGAATTCTTAACATTACTGGAAATGCTTATACACTGGATAACCTTAAAGAGTTCCTCTCAAAGGTAGAAACAAAACTCGGAGAAGTCATTTTCAAAGATGCAGTTAGAAAAAGCTATCAAAGCAAAGATCTGGGACTTAAGGTGAATTACTATAACTTTAGAATTACGGTTAACCTGAAAGAGGTCAGGTGATGGAAAGATTTTTAGAAGTTTACGAACAGTGGCTTGATGTTCCGAGATGGCAGAAGTGGCTAATTATTATACTTTTGGGACTGATTCTTTTCGGAATCAACTACTTTATAAACATTAGGCCTCTTCAGGAGGAGTTGCAGACCAAAAAAAAGCAGCTCGAATCCTTAACCCTTGAAGTTAACAGGCTTAAAGTTGTTGAAAAAAGAAAAGCCGAAATACTTAAACAAATCAGAGAACTCAAGGAAAAAATAAGAGAAGTAGAAAATAAACTACCGACCGGACGGGAAGAGGTCAGCAAGATAATTAAATCAATTTCGGACGCTGGCAGCGGTGTGGTGGTAACAGAACTCAGAAGGAAAACTCCCGAGTCAAAAAGATATTTCACTGCTTATCCTTATTCCTTAACCCTTCTAACCGGATACCCTCAGTTTCTTCAATGGTGTGAAAGACTTTCTAAAGCTGAAAGAATTATAAACTTCGGTCCTATATCCATTAGCTCGGTTTACGATAGAAAAATCGAAGAGTGTAAAGAAAATAAATGTTCTATATCTGTCCACATGGAAATAGAAGCTTTCACCTTAAAGAGGTAAGCAATGAAGAGAGTGCTCATTGTTATTCCTGTTTTATTTAGTCTTCCTTCTCTAGCCTCAGGTTTCGATCCGTTTATTAACCCGATTAAAAAACTGGAGATTGAAAGACAAAAGCAGAAAGCCTTAGAAGTCCTGAAACAAGAACAGTTAACAAGCTCTATACCAAGGATGTTCAAACCAGTAATAAAAAAATCCTTCTCGGAATACAAAATAGAAGGTACCATGGCACTACCTTCAGGAAAAACTATCCTCGTGTTATCTGATCCCGAAACGGGAGAAACAATATTACTTAAAGAAGGTGATGCAATTGCTGTAAATGCAAAAATTGTAAAAATATCCCCAACAAAAGTTGTAGTATATGAATATGAAAAGAAAGGACGCAAGATAATAAAAAAGATTAAAACCTACAACTTAAAAGAGCATTCGGAGGGATGAAATAATGAGGAAGAGAATCTTACCTCTATTATCGGCAGGTTTGACCCTTTGGTTTTCCCAGTCGCTTGCCGGAGAAATTAATACAGTCAATGTGTTCTTTTTAGAAAAACCCCAATCCGGAATTCCCGTAAGCATATACGAGCTTAGAATAAAATATACCGGTAAGTGTTCACTAATTCCCGAAACCACAGTAGGCAAAAAGCTGGAGTTTTTAATTAAGAATTGTAAGATTCAGAGAAATTACACTATCGGACCGAGAGGAGATTTTGTAGAATCAACTGCCATCTATCCAACAAAGAAAGGAGCGAAAGTTAAACTGCTCCTCAGCAAAGAAGGTTTTTTAAAAGTCAAATCGTTGGATGGAACATTTGATATTAAAGTGTATTCCAACAAGTTTTTGAAACCGAAAATTTTTGTAAACAGAACGGTTAAAGG
>Ga0256838_1000257_pt1 | contig 35787 bp, 57 predicted proteins | sample 4571419metaG_FD_185978 | JGI IMG/M metagenome (GOLD analysis project Ga0256838, IMG submission 185978) | Hydrothermal vent microbial communities from Guaymas Basin, Mexico - 4571-419 | ecosystem: Environmental > Aquatic > Marine > Hydrothermal vents | place: Mexico: Guaymas Basin | collected... | reverse complement strand
TCACGCACACATACGAATTGCAGGACTGGATAGAGGTCTCGCACGCGCCAATCATTTCTGTCACGCGGCTCACCGTGGACGGGCAGGATATCGACCCGAATACGCTGCGCTGGCGTGACAACAGGATTTATCTCACGCCCGACAGCCCGATTTCAAACTTCGGCGTGGACAAAAAGATACACGTCGAATACACATACGGCATCACGGACGAGCGTGACCGCAACATCGCCAAACAGCTGTGTATCGTTCTGACCCTGCTCGAACTCGCGGACACGCCTCAGGGCCGCAACGCACTGTTCAAGAACTCCGTCTATGCGCAGTATTCTGCGGGTGATGTGCGGCCGAGCACGCTGCCGCAGGACATCATAAACGACCTCGTCAAAGAGGCGAGGCGTCTCTACACACTCATCCCGAAACGGGGTGAGGTCTGGTGAGTGCTGCCCCAACTTCTCACACACGATGAGCCAGACGAAGACAAACAAAGTTTTTGTGGAGGTGTAGACATGGGAATGAGTAAGAAGATTATACCCGCTACGGCATACGGCGTCGCTTTCGGCGCCCTCGGATACGTTGTCGGCGCAGCGGGGCACGCTGTGCTTAGCTCCATCACGGCACCAGTGCTGGGTGTAATCTTCTTTGCAGCCGCTGTGGCTGTCGGCCTCAGCGAGTGATTGCTTTTTAAACATTTTCTTTCTTCTTTTTCCAATGCGTACTTGCACGCGGAAGTGGAGACCACTAGACCTATCGGCACGTAACCCCGCTGTGTACGACGAGGGCTACATCGTTGCGACGAAAAGCGGCAAATATTTCGTGGAATCAGACGCGCTGGACGAATTCTTGCAAGAGCTCGCTGGCACAGCAAAGAACAGACTTGGTGCTACTAAAAAAAACATCGCAATATGGACCTTTGAACTGCGCCTCGTCGACTATGGGCGCCTGGGCGAGGTTTACAGAAACATCACGGGCCGCGACCTGCTGAGCGACCGCGAGCCCGAATCTTAAAATCTTTAAGTATCTTAAACCCCTTTACGATGCTTAACGGTTTAAAGATAGCCCGCCGCACGGCGAAAAGAAATAGAGACGGGCGACCGCAACGGGCCGCCCTTTCTGCCTTGCTTGCCTTGCGTGGCCTCTCGCCCGCATTCTGGGGTGACCACATTTTCGGATATGCTCTGCTGCGGGCAGCATGAAAGGTGGGCGGCATTTCCGCCGCCCCGACTCGGACCACATGGTTGGAGGTACCACCACGGTGCAATACGATATGCACCGAAATCTTTTTAACCTTTGCCCATACGGATGCCGCTCGGTTGCCTTGGCCCCGCAGGCCTCCTCGCCCTTTGCCACAACGTGGCGGCTCAGCCCGCGGCCTTACCCTCATCGGCAAATATATGTATGACCAAAATGGTTAAAACATTTTTGATTAACCATACATATGCGGAGCCTTTGGCGCAACGGCAATTTCTGGCTCTGTGTCTTCTTCCTCCTCGTGCTTCTTCTCCCACTCTGCCTGCCATATAAAGCGGTCGGATATCTGCTTAGCAGAGATTTCGTCCGCTGCAACGGTCACGACGAGCGTGTAGTCGAGGTGCACGAGATCTGGGTTATCGATGCTGTCGAGGATTTTGTTTATCTCGCGGCGGAACTTGTTGGCCGCTGCAGCGGCCTTCTTCTGCAAGTAGTATTCCATTTCATCGACGTCGTATTCGGTCATAGCATCACCCATAATACATGCACCGCAAGGGTTAAAACACCATCGCACGGTATTTTAGTAGGACGCGAGGCGTCCGTGAAGTCAGCCGCGGGGCGGTCAAAGTGGTGAGCTATTCAAGCGTTGCAAAGGTCTTCTTAGATGCGTTTAGGGCGGCGGCGAGCGTCGATAGTGAGTGGTTCACGATTCAAGACCGCCACGTGGGCAGCGAGGGGACGCCCGCGCCCCGTGACCCCCCCGAGTGGATACGGGCAAAGTTTCCCGACGGGTGGACGCTGGAGGAGTTTCCCGAGTATCCGCTCATCATTGTCGCGCCAGCGGACGTGGACTTCGACGTGACGGTCGAGGGCTTTGGCGAGGGCCGGTCGCACGTGTCTGGGAGCATCGAGATACACCTGATGCACCGCGGGAAGCTTGCCGACTTCGACGCGCTGTCGGATGAGGTGTTTGAGTTCCTGCGGGCGTATGACTGGACGCAGCACGGGATATACATAACGCGGATTACCAGCACGAACATGACGCGGGACGTGGTGACGAAGCCGACGAAGTTTTACCACCGCGTGTGGCGGGTCGATTTTGAGGTGGTCGAGTGATCAGCGAGATACGCGTGACGGTGGACGGGCGAGAAGTCGAGCCAGACCTCGACAAGATACTCGAAGAAGCCGTCGGCAAGATTGTCAGCGCGCTGACTGATCCGCGGGGACAGGAGGTGCTGGCACAGGTCGTTGCGTCGGCTGTGCGGCAGGAATTCCTGTCGCGTGACATGGTGTGGACGGGGCGACTGACTTCGGACGTTGCAATCGAAGGTAACCGTGTTGTGTTCTATGCGCCGCACGCGTGGAAGTTTGCAAGCGGCTACCACCGCACGGCGAAGAAGCGGAAGAACGGGATGTGGCACGCGGCGGGTAGCCGTGATGCTACGCTTACTGCGTGGGTAAAGGATAAAGCCCCGCACCTCGATAGGGGCAACAAGTTCAGGATTCGCATACCCGAAGACCACGGGTTCGTGAAGGATGCTTACACAGAGGCTGTGGAGAAGAACATCGAGGCTATCATCGATGCATGGCTTACTACTCGCATAAAGGAAGCGCTTGTTAAAGGGTGAGGTGGTGTAAATGGCTACTGTTTTGCCTGACAGGATTCACGGGCACAACGTGAAGGGGATTAAGATAGGCGACGCTCCCGCGAACTGGGACATCGAGACTGACTTTTACGACCAGATTAGCGGCGACGAGATACAGGGCATCGTCAAAGAGCTCACAATAAACGAGGTCACGCCCGACGCTGACATCGTGCAGTATCTCGGGCAGGGCACGAGCTCATTTGACGGCAGCACGGCTGTGGCAAACGGCGACCTGATCGTCAAGCGACAGGGGCTCGTCGAGATTGAGCTGACCGTCGACCACAACGAGAAGCTGTTCGACATGATAGGCATGCCGACGATAAACGGAACCAACGGAAAGGCATACGTCGGCGGGACGATTGCACAGTATGGCAACCTCAAGACGCTTGGTGTGAGGATAGAGACGTCAAAGGGCAACAAGCTGTCCCTCGTGCTCGCCGATGCAGTGATAACTCTCGAGGGTCCAAAGATTTCCGCCGACGGGTCTGCGGAATACACGCTGCGTGCGAAGGGTCTGCCGCAGAAGTTTGCCGTGTGGGTTCCGACCGCGTGAGGTGGTTGAATGGTTGATTTAGCTGCGGCGGTTGGCTCAAAGGTGAGGAAGTTCAAGGTCGGCGACGTTGAGGTGAAGTTCAAGCCGCGGGTCAAGGACGTGTCAGTGATGATGGCAGTCGCCGCGAAGATGGACAGGGGCGAGTTCACGCAGGAGGACGTCAACGCGATGCTCGACGCAGTCGTGAATATGATTGCACAGGCATACAGCAAGGACGAGATCGACCGTGAGACGATAGAGGTCTTCGTCGTCGAGCACCTTGAGGACGTGATGAACGGCATCGCAGAGGCACTCGGGTTTGCGGCGAAGAACGGTGGGTTTCGCGGGAAATGATGTGTTCGCGGAGCTGTCCAACGACTACGCCAAGAATACATTTGAGGAGCAGATTACCGCCGCCGTGGTAATGCTGGCGGCGGAGACGTCCACTCCGATACCCGCGGTGTGGGACATGGACTGGGATCTGTTCCGTGCATCGCTTGAGGCGCTTGCACGGTTGAAGGAGGAAGAAGCAAAGGCTGCACGGAGGCGGAGTTCACTTGGCAGGCGATATTGAAAGGCGTGTCGTGCTGAAGGTCGTCATCGACGAGGCCAGCGCGAAGAAAGCAGAGGCGTCTATGAAGCAGCTCTCGCAGAGTGTAAAAAGTCTTGGGCAAATAGGACTCACGTCGCCAGCGACAAAGGGCTTGAAGCAGTTTGACTTCCAGTTGAAGAACATATCTGAGCGCTCGCTGAAGCTGCATGCAACAGTTGCGCGACTCGGGAGGTTCATACGCGGCACATTCACAACAGGAATACAAAAAGCGTCGCGTGTGTTTCAGCGGTTTAATATGGATGCGCTATCCTTGCTGTTCGCGGGCATGGGCCTGCAGATGACTTTTGGGCGGGTGGTGAACTCCGTCGCCGACCTCTTCGGGATGTCGCAGGCGTGGCAGACGCTGTGGATTTCCTTGCTTTCCGACGCTGTTGCGCCGCTCGTCGATAAACTGTGGGAACTCGTGGACTGGGTTGACAGCATTGACCCGCGCACGAAGCAGATGATAGCGTATTTCATTATAGGCGCAGCCGTGCTTGGCACGGCGATGATGGCTGCATCTATGCTATACCAGTCACTTTACGCCTTGATTATTCCAGCGAAGGTGCTCGCTGGCGTTCTGATTGGCGCAGGTATGGGGACAGTAGCCGCGTGGGGCGTTGCAGCCGTCGTTTTCGGACTGATACTCTTGCTGCTCGGCGAACTCATAAACACTGGCTTTGACCTCAAGAAAGCGTTCGTGAACATAATCTTCGATATAATCGAGCTCCTCGCAAAGCTACAGGATATGATAATAAACAGTCTCATCACGCCAATAAAGTGGTTGCTATCCGTGGCGGGAATTGAAGTCCCCGAATTCAACGTGTTCTATGGCGGTGCAATGGCCCTGCGACACAAGATTTATGAGTGGGCAGGATGGGAAGAGTCGCCGACGATCGCCGAGCGTGCATACAGCGGTGGGCCGATAATCAACATAGACACGGTTATCGGAACGGATGCGGAGAAGGTGAGGGAGGCATTCTCGAAAGCAATGGGTGCGTCGCCATACGGTGCGCCGACGGTGATGGGGTGATTTGAATGGGTATTGCGACGATTCAAAATGCGATTGGCACGGGAACCGTAAGCGCGACGGTGTTTATCACGCGGAAGGCATACACTGTGCGTCCCCAGCCAATCTACACATTAGGTGTTGTCAAGCTGCCGTCGGCACCGAAGGGATATAAACAGCCGCGAGGAAAGACCGACCTCAAGCTGCGCATATCTGGGCGCGTTGATGAGACGTCACGCGATGCCCTTATAACACTTGCGACACAATATATATATGTGACTGTAGACATACCTGATGACTCATGGCTCAGCGAGACGGACAAGAAGTTCGTCATCGTTGGACTTGACATAAGCGAGGCACCAGAGCACAGCACACGGCCGTATGTCGTGACAGTCGACCTTGAAAAGGTGTGGTGATTGCCGTGGAATACACGATAACCGTGGGCGGGAACGACTGGACGGATGACATAATCAGCATAGCCGTCGGCGACAGCCTGATGCGTGTCGATGCGGGCGAGTTCACGGCATACGAGAAGCCAGACGTCGGCGACGAGGTTGTCGTATCTGTCAACGGAACGACTGTCTTCCGCGGATACGTCGCGCGCGTGAGGAAGACAAAGAGTGGCGCGTATCACGTCACCGTCTTTCCTAATGTTGCACGGCTGAAAGACCGCGTCATCTACCTGCCGAAGAAATACGACGGGACAGACCTCGCCGCGGCCGTGAGGGAAATTCTCTCCGAAAACCTCGACGGCAACAGCCCATACATCGTGGCACCTGGCAGTCTGCCCACGGGCGTGACCGTGTCCGCGCTCCGACCGATGGGCACGAGACTGAACGCGCTCTCCGCAGTCGTGAAATCTGTCCCGTCAAACAAGGCAAGTGGGCACTACGAGTGGTATTACAACCCAGCGAGCGATGCGGTGGACGTCGCCGCCTATATCGGCTCCGAGACGTCTGTCGGCACATATACCGAAGACGTGAATATAACATTGGAGGTCGAGCCGCAGGAGGAGCTGTATAACCGCGTCATCGTTGTGGGCAACGCGGGTGGCGACTACACAGTGTATGCAACGGCGGACGACACGAACTCGCAGAGTGCATACGGGATCCGCGAAAAGATTGTTAAGACGAACCGCGTGCTGTCCACCGCAGAGGCGCAGCAGCTCGCGAACGCACTCGTTAAAAGATATGCCAACCCGCCTGTGGCTGGCTACGCGTCGTGGCTGGATCCAGACAGCTGGCCGAGCATCGGGCTCGGCGACGTGATAACTGTCGTTGACTCCTACGGCAACAGCTACACGGTGCGCGTGTCTTCCCGTCGCTGGGTGCTCGGCGACCGTTTCAAGTTCAGCGTGCGGTTCTACTCCTTTGTCGACGACAGCGACCTCAGCCGCGCACTTGCGGAGCTCGCGTCCGACTACATCGCGCCGTCTGGTGCACCGAACGTGTTCCACCAGACGAAGAGTGATAACTTTGCCTACGGCAAGCCCGTGACGTGGCGCGTGTATGTGCCGCAGGATATAGATAAGACGTTACAGATCCAGCTGTCGTATAACGTGTCAGATTACCGTGCGTATGCTGGAAACGGGACGACAAGTTCATACTCTGGGAGTTCGGGAAGCACCGCACCCGATGGAGACACAGCTAGCGGATATTCATACTACACACAGCCTGGCGCTGATTCTTCTTCTGTGGCTCCTTCGATAAATTCTGCGACAGTAGACGGGAACACAGGCATCCCAGACATCGGCGCAACAAGTGGGTTTACAACACTTGCAAATGGGTCTACGGGCAACCTCGGCAGGGATGACAATACAACGCTTGTCACCGCAAACATTCCAAGCACATACGTCGACTACGGCTATATTAGCGGACACTTAACCGTAAATTTGAAATGCAAAGTTGTCGGAAACACATGGAACACCACATATCAGCCGCTTCAGATATATGCTTATTTGGTGAACACATCTAGAAACTATACAATGGATGCGGCAGGGTTCTGGTACAGAACATACCAAGAAGAATCCCCTCCAGCAATTGGTGACCGATACATTATAGTTCACGCAGATCTTGCGCTGTTTGCAACGTATCCAGTATCATGGGCAGGCGACAGTATTGCCGTGAAAGGGCACTTCATTGACTACCAAAGCAACACGTATAACACGCCCCGCTTGCAAGTAGTGTCTCAAGAGAACTACATAACACTCAACGCAGGCGGCTTTGGGAAGCACTACCACTACTTCAGCGACAGCCACGCGCACTCTCAAGCAAGCCACAGCCACGATGTAACGGTGGACAGCCACCGCCACACAGTGCCGTCGCTTGACGTGGATGTCGACAGCCACAGCCACAGCGTGAGCGTGCCTTCACTCTCCGTCACAAACACGGCCGGGCTCTCCACGAGCACATACAGCGGCAATTTCTACGTGAAGATAGACGGCACGCAGATATACAGCGGCACGGACAACCCGAAGACGCTCGACGTGACGTCACACCTCACGCCCGGGTGGCACACGGTTGAGTTCGGCACGTCCACGAGCGGTGGCAAGGGTTTCGTGGATCTACTCGTGGAAGCAAAGGGGCGGTTGAGGACGTTTGCATGAGGAGGTGAATGTATGGACTGGAAGTATGAGGTGCAGCCCGACGGGACGGTCAAGCTCGTGAAATACGAGGAAGACCACATAGACGATGCGGAGCAGCTCGCACGGCTGCTCAAGCAGTTGCTGCAGGAACGCAAGCTCCTTGAAAGCGACCTCGAGAAGCTCGACAAAAAGATTGCTGCCGTGAAGGCTGCACTTGATGAGGTCATGAAGCAGAAACAGTAGACCTTTTAACCATTTCTCTTCTTTATTTTAGTCGGTGAGTGTCATGGGTGGGAGGAAGGAACAGGACGTTTTTAAAGGGCTCGAAACGGTTGAGATTTTTTACAATGATACGGACGACCACGTGTCGAAGCGCGTGTCTTTTGCCGTGACCGTGACGATATACGGCGACCTTCTGTCGGGCATAGACGCGGAGACGCGGAAGGCATTTGCAATCCCGCTTGCGCGGATTGTGCGGATTGAGGGTGCGCCTGATGCCGTGCAGAGGATAGTGGAGCGGCTGCCCGCGGGACAGACAACGCTCGTGAAGGAGGGGCGGTGACGTGGGGCGCGTAGACCTCTCGTATCTGGAGAGCGCCGTCGACTACGTGCAGGCGCAGAAGCCACTGCCCGACTTCGTGAAGTGGAAATACCGCATAAAGGAAGTCATAGCGACGAAAGACCCGAAGAAGATACGCACGGCGCTGGAGGAACTGCAAGAGAAGAGCGGCGTCGACCTGAGCGACTATTTCCTGTTCCTCGACATAATCCCGTGGGAGCAGATACAGGCGGAGGTCGAGCAGGAACTGCCAGAGCCGATTAAAATGGCGATAAAGGCACGGGCCGTGCCGGGCATCGCCACGTGGCTCGACTTCAAGTGGCGCACGCTGTCGTGGGACCAGGCGAAGGAGGTCGCCAAGTTCGCGGCGGAGGGCTACATCGAGGACGTGCCCCTCGTCATGCCATACAGCGTGAACTTCGAGATGAGCGGGACGCTGACCGCCCGCATAACGAACTATCAGGTCGAGATTCCCGTCGCGGGCGTCTACCGCCGCAAGATTTCACGGAAGAAAGCAGAGGAGCAGAACCAGCCGATGGAAGAAATCGTTTTCGCCGATGAGCCAGCGAAGGGCATGAAGAAGCCACTGCGCGGGGTATACTGGAAGGGTTACCTCTACGAGATGATAGGCGACGACAACGAGCGCTACTTCATCGTCATTCCCGACGAGGTGCAGCTGTCATACGGAAAGGTGCGCGGCATGCTCGTGCCCGTCGTCGACTACAAGACACTGGGCGAGACGAGCAAGCTGAGGACGATCAACAAGATGGTGCTCGCGAAGTCGTGGGAGGTGCTGGAGAACTTCGTCGACCCCGCGGCGGTCGAGAAGCACAGGCAGCCAGACTTCGAGACGCTCTACAAGAAGATATTCGGCGAGTTCCGCCACCCTGAGTGGTTCGAGCGCCTGCTGCTCGCGTGGATGTTCAGCGGCGACATAAGCGGCTACCCGCTGCACATGTTGTTCATAGCGCCGCCGCACACGGGCAAGTCGACAATACTCGAAGCGATAGAGAAGCACTTCCCAGAAGACCCCGTCTATGGACAGGGCACGCTAAAGGGCATCGTGCCGTCCTTCGGTAACGGGCGCGTGCGCGTGGGCGAGTTCCTCAAGCGCAAGCGCTTCTTCCTCGTGGACGAGTTCCTGCGCATCATACTGCGCAACCCGCAAGATCGCGAGATGGGCGGCGACATGGTCGGACTGCTGAACGAGATACTCGAGCACAAAACGCGCGTGGCGTCATCGGGTGTGAGCGATACAACGCTAGAGATAAACCCGCGCGCAAGGATGCTCGCCATGACGAACTGGGCACGGAACGTGCGGTCGATTCCAGACCTCGCGGAGGCATTCGACAACGCGTTCCTCTCGCGCATGCTGATATACGTCATGACGAAGAAGCACAAGAACTTCGTCATACAGAACAAGGAGCACCTCAAGGAGATTGGCTGGCACCCAGACATGCTGAAGCCGTGGCCCGAACTGCGGACGCTCGTGGACTGGGCGCACAGCTTCACGATAGACGGCATCGACTACCGCCGCGTGTATGAGATGGTCGAGAAGCACCGCGAGATTATCCCAGCGGAGGCAGAGGATCTATTCGCGGGCCGCTATTCAGATCACTTCGCCCGCATACTCGACGGTGTAGTCAAGACGCGCTACTTGTGCCACGAAAAGGAAAACCTCGTGCCCGACGACGCGGACTACGCGCTCGCCGACCAGATTTTCGGTGCGGTGCTCGCGTCGTGGAAGGGTGACATAGACATTGGCGAACTGCCGCCGAAGCTCAGGATTGCATACCTGCCGAAGGCACAGGCGGATGTGTTCTACTGGGTGCAGAAGGCAGGGCTCGACGGCGTGACCGTCAAGGAGCTTGCTGCAGTGCTGGAAAAGAACGAGCCGACGATACGCTACGCACTGCGCGAGCTGCGGGCACAGGAGCTCGTCAAGAAGAGCGGCGACAGATATTACGCGTACTGGGTAGACAAGGTGGAAGATGATGGTAAAGAAGAAGAGGCAGGAACCGCGTGATGTGACGGAGCTGCGGAAGTTTCACCACGAGCAGCTGCTGAAGCAGTATTACGCGGAGCGGGACAAGCACGTGCTCGGCGAGAACGAGTTCTACGCCAGCAGCGCGGGTTACTGCCCGCGCTACATCTACTACTCCAAGAAATACAACGAGCCGCACGACGTCTACTTGCTCGACATATTCGAGCTCGGTGACGCCGTGCACGACTACTGGGAGAAGAAGATTATCGAGAAGTTCGGTGGCGAGGCGGAGAAGGAACTACGCGTTGACCTCGGCGACATCGTAATCCGCGGGCGCTGTGACGTGCTCGACGGTCGCGGCGTCGTGTGGGAGCTGAAGTCGGCGTCGGAGCTGCCCGACGAGCCCTATGAGGAGCATGTGATGCAGCTGAACTTCTACATAAAGCACCTGAACGCAAAATACGGGATACTGTTATACATAAAGAAGAACACGAACTCAATCCGCGGCTTTAAAGTCGAGTTCGACCCGCGCAAGTATGAAGAGGCCCTTGAGATATGGCGCTACGTGTATTACTCACAGAAGAACGGGCGACTGCCAATTAAGGTCCCGTCGTGGCGCTGTCGGAATTGCCCATACCGCAAGAAGTGCGAGAAGGGCGAGCCATAGCCTTTTAAATTTTTCCTTCCTCTTTCTTCTTGGTGAGTGCCATGGTAGAGATATATGCAATCGTGCACGCGGAGGATGACGACCCCAACGACGCGATTGTAATTTTTGACGACGATATTGGCGTGGAGATTAAAATAGACAGGCGGATGTGGCAGACAATACAAAAGCTCGCAGATCTGCTCGGGTGGTGGGAATGAAAAGAAGTATAGATGACTATTACTTAGTGGTAGAGGAAGAAAGAACTGCTGATGGCTATGTGGAGAGTCGTTGCATCTTTCTTGTGCCTGTCGATGCGGAAGATGCACTACAAAAATACATCAACGCTGTAGCCTATGCTGACGATCTCGCAGATAAAACATGGGACGAGGACATATATACGGAGATCATATATTACAAGCTTTCCGATCTCGACGTGCTCGACGCAGACCAGCTCAACACACGAGCAAAGGAACTTATAGATGCCGTCGAAAAGGCGGTAGACGAATACTACGAAATGCTCGACGGGGAGGTCGATGAAGATGACGCGTGACGTGTTCCGCATAGACATAACGTCGGAGAAGCGTGGACCAATGAAACCAATAATCCTGTCGCACGACGACAAGTTCGTCGAGGCGTATCACCGCGCCCTCTCCATCGTGGGCGCGAAGAACCACGACTACAGCAGCGACGAAGACCCGTTCAGCAACTTCCGCGAGTGTGAGAGCTTCGGCGTGCCTGCCGCGTGGGGCGTGATGGTGCGCCTCAGCGACAAGTTTGCGCGGCTCAAAAACTTCTTCCGCAAGGGCACGCTACTCGCGAAGGACGAGAGCGTCGAGGACACGATCATAGACGCGATGAATTATCTGGCGATACTCTACGCGCTGTTAAAAGAGGAGAAGGAGGGACGCTGATGAACAAGACAAAAATCCTTGTGGCAATTGGCGCGTTGCTCATAGTCCTTTTCGTGCTCGCAGTGCTTGCCGCAGAGCTCTATGCGCTTTGGCTCATAGCGACTGTCATCGCACATGCGGCGGGAGCGGGGTTCTGGGGCACGGTCACCGTATTCGTGCTACTGCTCGACGCACTCAGAGTAAGAAACACATCTTTTTAAACTTTTCCGTTCCTTTTCTATCGGTGGTCGGAATGGGCGAAAATGCAATCGTGTTTGTGCGCGACCCTGCGCGGATAGACGGGCGGCTGTTCGGCAAGCTGTCCGACATAGAGGATATGCGGTGGTATACTTTCCTCAGAGAGTTTGGGCTCGACGGATACGCCGACGACGTCTCGATAATTGACCTCAGCGCACTCGATGACCTCATCGTGGACATCGCCGACGACTACAAGTATGAAATCGACGAGATGTATTACGAGGAGCGCAGACCGCTGCGCGAACTGCACGAGAAGGGCTTCGAGGGGTTCATGCGGCTATACAAGGCAATCAAGCTGCGAGAAACACTTGAGGAGGCAGACGCCATCGTCGTGCGTGAGTATGCACTCGCAGAAGAAACAGGCAGAGATCTCGAAGAAGACCTCAAGAAAAAGGGTTACGTGCCTTTCTACGAGGTCGAGGAAAAGATACGCGAAGCACTGAATAACATTCCAGCGGAGGCGGCCTAAATGGGATACCTCACATGGCGCAGGCTTGAAAGGCTCGCACTCGCATACCGAGCGGTCGACTTGACGCAAGACTGGGAGAACGCAAAATACGTGGCATACATCACGGTGTATAAGCATTTTGTCGGCTGCGGCAACAGGATGTTTTTCATACCAGCGCCGACGCCCGCCGACAGCGCGTTCGCGCTCATACTCTACCTCAGCGGTGCACGGCCGAGATACCCGAACTATCTGCCTTTTAACGCGAGCATAGTAAACGTCGCCGTGCAGTTCGTCGTCAAGGAGTGCGGCATCGGCACGATGCCCGAGATGCTCGCACGTGTTGCTGAGGAGTTCGCCGATAGATATGTGTGGGGTGATCCACGTGCACGTTAAACCGCTCAGATACAGAACGTTCGCCATACTGCACCCCATATACGTGGAGGGCGGCTACACGGATCAACTGTATGACCTCACAATAATCGATACGTTGCGGCCATTCAGAGCATACAGAGAACAGGTCCTCCCGCTATTCCGTCAGTTCCAGCTGTTGTGGATCGCAGCCACGTCGCAGGCGACATACATGTCTTTTGGCCTCCCGCCTGACAGAGAACCTGCTCCGCTACCAGAGGACCTTGCCCGCCTTAAAAGGATTGCGGACGCGCTAGTTGGGGGTGATTGATGTGATCTCAGACGAAGATGCAATAGCAGAAATAAAATCTTTTCTCGAGCGACTAGCCCGTGGCGAGAACTGCAGCGAGTGGACGTGCTATTACCGTTACGCTGGCAACATGCTGTGCGAGCACAGCGAAAAGCCGATCCGCCTGATAATCTTCAACGACTGCGACGAGTTCGACTACATCGACACGATCGAGGTCAACGGAAAGACTGTTTACAAGTATGGCGTTCCACGCGGAGACGGTGAGTGGGACTGGGACGTCGCCGTGTCGCCAGAGTGGAAAGAGTTCGGGCTCTGGGCAAACGATTTCGTCGCAAAGCACAATATAGAACTCTCCCGCTCGATGTGGGGAAATTATTACATCCACGAAGACCACGACCCATCACGCATACGTGTAACACTTGCCCAAAAGGGTGATCCACAATGACAAGCAGAGACGAATGGCAAACTCCTGCGTGGTTGTTTAACATTTTAAATGCACAATATGGTTTTACGTTTGACTGCTGTGCGAACGAAGAAAATCGCAAGTGTGAGCGGTATTCAAGTGATTTCTTGAACGTGGTGGAAAGGGACGTAGCTAATGACGTATGCTGGATGAATCCACCGTTTAGTAAAGCATACGAGATGTTCCAGCACTTTTTCGAAGTATGCAAAAGAGGAGTGGCGATATACAGGTGCGACAATATGGAGACGAAAGTATGGCAGGATGTGATATTTCCACATGCTACTTGGATTTTTATTCCAGCTACGCGCATTCAATACGAGGGTTTGCAAGGAAAGGGCGTTCGCTTTCCATCTGCACTAATCGGATACAACGTTAATCCACCTCGCGGAATAGATGGTGTTTTGATTAAACAAATAGTCACAATACGAGAGGTGATTTGAATCCCTGTCTATGTCTGCCGTTCGTGCTGGGCGGTGCACACGGACGACTGGTTCGACTACGAGTGGGCGCTGATACACGACCGCAAAACGGGCGAGTTTCACCTCGAAAGGCGCGGCAGGCGGGAGAAGCCAGCGAAGCGTGTCGAGTGCAGGATCTGCAAGAAGTCGCTGTGGCGGCACAGCGTCCCGACAACAATAGAGGGCACGTTCGAAGTGCTCGATGACCCGTTCCGCACAATTTCAGAGGACGAATACGGGCAGCTATACTTCCTCGGCTATGACGTCACGCAGAAAGACATGCCGCTGTATGCCGTGCCCGTTGACCGCGACACGGCGGAGCGGATTGCACAAAAGATCCGCGAAGGCTACGTCGTCATCCGCCTCGTGGCGGGCCGGGAGAAAATTCTCGTGTTCGGCGTGTCGAAGGAGCGGAAGAGCGACGAGATTACGGCACGCGTGATGCGTGAGGGTGCAAAACACGCACCGAAGAAAGAACTCGACGACGAAGAGAAGACGGGAATACTCGCATTCACGTAGGAGGTGTATCTGTAATGCCAAACAAAAAGTATGAGCGCGGGCGGGCGTTTGAATACGCGGTCAAGAAGAAGCTCGAGGAGCGCGGATGGACGGTGATACGTGCAGCGGGGTCGCACGGCTGGGCAGACCTTGTGGCGTGGAAAGAGGGCACGCCTACCCTCATAATACAGTGCAAGAAGTATAGTGCAAAGGACACGGAGCTAAAAGAATATAAAAAGATGTTGCCGTTGCGAGAGTATATCGGTTGGAATACGCCCCGCATATATGTGTTTGTTGACCGCCCAAAACGTGGCGTCCGCCGGTGGCGCTGGCTCACACCAGACGGGACATGGGACGAAATAGAAGAAGACCGCCTTTTAAATACCACAACGTAAACCGTTCCTTTTATAAACTTTATGACCCTTTATAACCTTGACAGGTGGTTAACATGGTAGAAGTTGAGCACTATAGGAAGGAATGGTGGGATGAGGCACGCTCCGTGCTGGGCGTGTCTGCGGTGGACTTTGATTTCGTGCCAATTGGCGACGGCAAGGTCGTCGTCAAGGCGAAGGTCGCCGCGAAGGACGTCGTCGCCTCCTACGGCGTCGTCTCCGAGAAGGATGCCCGCAGCATCGGCGCCGCACAGGTCAAGGCAATCAAGAAGGCACTACAGTTCATAAAGGGCGAGTTCGAGTCGCTGACGTTCGACGACGAAAAGCCTTCAACACCAAAATCTGCACCGCAGAAGGTAACCTACGCGGGCAAGAAAGGCGGTTACAAGGCATCGGGATACAAGAAGAAAACATACAAGAAGAACGACGCCGCAAAGTATCCGCCAAACGGGCCGAACGGCACGTATGTCTGTGAGGTCTGTGGCGCTGAAATCTCTCCGGGCGTCGCCCGCTACTCAAAGGATAAATTCGGCGTCTACCTCTGCCGCGAGCACCAGCAGGAGGCGGAGCAGCAGTAAAAGAGGTGGTGCAAATGGTAAAAATCCCGAAAAAGGAAGACGTGGCGTTCTTCCTGAAGGTCGAGCACGCCGCGTTTAAACTGCGCGCACACTTTTACTGCGTGACGGCGGCGGAAGACCCATACGAAGAGGGCGTGGCGAGCATAGTGATTAAATCGTCCGCGTTCATAGAGTCGGACTTCGACAGAATACAGGACGTGCTCGACGAGTGTGGGCTACGTGTGCTCGGCGAGGAGATATACGTGGACGACACACCACACGAGCCGCTGACCGTGCTCGAAATAAAAGTTACGGAGGCTGATTAAAATGGAGTTCGTGAGGATGGGCGACTTTGTCGGCGGACCAGCGCCGAAGGACGCGGTGATATATTTCGTGCTCAAGCGCAGCGAACTCGAGTATTCGCTGATGCGCAAGGCACGGCCCGAGGACAACCTTCCGAAGGGCGCGAACTACGTGTCGCTGCTGACGTGGAAGCAGGAGGTCGCACCGCTGAACAACATCTTCAACGCGCTGACGAGCATAATCACGGCGGATGCTAGCAGGATACTCGGCGACGACGCGGTCGTGCTCTACGTGTTCGACGACCCGACCGACGCCGTGTTCGTCGCGTTTAAAAAGAAAGAGCAGGAGGGAGAGAAGTGAGCAACGATCTCCCTTTTTCCTACCGCGTGGCGAACGTCGTCGTGTCCTTCGACCTGCACCGCCGCGTGGACACGATACGGCTCTACGAGAAATGGCGGGACGGCCGCGCGTTTAAAGAATACAACATCGTGATATATGACGATGACGACATCACGGGCTGGCTGGACATCTCGCCGAAGGATAGCACATCGCGCCTTAAAATGCGCATCTACCCGTCGGGCAAGGGTTTTGTGCTCGGTGCGAAGTCAGTGGACGAGGCGACGGCGTTCATCGCGAGCGTGCAGAAAGAGTTGCAGAATGTATAACTAATATTCTTTTCCCTTCTTCTTTTGACTTATACATAACACAACCGTTAAGTTTAAATACCACCTTGCGCTAATTGTTATTGATGGGAGGTGAGATGGCATGAAGGTGGAGCTGAACGACTTCGCGTATAACCCGTCACGAGGAATCTTCACCGCACGAGCGACCGTTGAGTTCAACGTCGACGAGTATCAAGACATACTCGACGCGGGTGACCTTGGGCTGCAGTATGCCGCAGAGCGGACGGTGGCGCATCTTGCCGTGCTCCTCGCCGCTGGCAACAGGATTGGCGGCGAAGGGATACTCGCGCGCATGAAGCGTGCGCTACGTGACTTCGTTGACAAGCTGACTGCTGGCCAGTCGGGAGGTGATGGGTATGGCTACTACTAAGAAGATTAGGTATGCGTATGAGGACCTGATCGAGGCGATAGATACGATCATCGCAAAGATGGATGCCGACGAACCAATCACGGGCAACGACTTCCAGCGGATAGACGAGGTTTACCAGTGGCTGTCACGCGTCCGCGAGGACGCTTTCGACGCATGGATGGACTACCTCGACAGCAAGATCGCAGAGGCGGACCGCCTGCTCGCGGAGGTGAGGAGATGAAGGACTACATAACTCTGGAAAAGGATGTCGATGTGCCGATAATCACGGCGATTGACATCGTCCGCGATGCGCTACGCGAGATTGCAGCGACGGATGCAAACCTCTCGCAGAAACAGAGGGAACGGCTGTTCCGCTACGCCGACATACTGTCCAAAGTCAGCGACTACGTGGCAGCGATGCAAGATGACCTATACACGCTCGAAGAGAGGTGCGGCGAATGAAGGTGCGGATAAAACGCCGCTGGGACCCTTTCACCCTTTCCCTTGAAAAATGGATGGAGGTGCGCGAAGATGTTTGAAGACATGCTTGCGGACGAAGACCTGACGGCTCACGGCGTGGCCGTGCGGAACATAACGCGTGCGATTAGCGTGCTGGAGATGTTAGCGTCGCAAGTGAGCGACGACCTAGCGGAGGAGCTGGAGAGCGTGATAGATGACCTTGAGACTGCGCTGGCGGCGCTGGAGGAGGTGTAGGGGCTTCGCCCCCTACCACCCCTACTACGGGTGCGGTATTCGCTTCGCTCAACCGCACGCATAATTGGAGGTGAATATATGTATGAACGGAAACAGATAACACTCGTGGACGAATGGGGCTTCGAGCGCGACGCTGAAATCATATACGGACCGAGCGTCGCGCTGATGGTCGTGCCAAAGACAAAAAGCTTCGTCGAGATACTGCCGATGCGGCGTTTAAACGATAAAATCACGTGGGGCTACGCCGAAGGCATCCGACTGATGCACAGGGACGACCTCGAGGCCGCGTTTAAAAGGGGAACGCTACACGAGCTCATGCGCTGGGACATTGAACACGAACCGGCCGGCGCTTAAAATATGCGCCGGTCCATGTTCTTTTTTAAACTTTTCGGTGCATTGGATACGGTCCGCACGGTCCGTTGCCGGTACATCGTCCCATAATATGCGTTTATTTTGGCTTTTCCCAAAAAATCGGAGATAACTTTATAAAGTTTTCGGAACATAATCGATGCGAAGGTGGTTAAGATGGAAGGAAAGAAGGAAATAGATATAAAAAAGGTCCGGGAATTTGTAGAGGAAGTGCGCGAACACTTCGTGCACCACTGCTGGGATGAAAAAGCTATAATACCTGATGTAGATACCCTTGTAAAAGAACTCCTTGAACTAATGGAAGACTATAATATAACAGAAGTGGATGATATCGCAGAGATTATCTACGAACTCGAACCAATTGCATATACATATAATGAAAACAATAACACACTAGAAACATATACAACAATCGGCGGACCACATGCAGGCATTGTGTACTTCCGCGATGAAAACGGGGAATGGTGGATAGAAGAAATTTTCGGGAACGTCTCCAAATACTACGGCGGAGATCCAAAACACGACAAAACAGCGACAATTCAAGATATGCTTTTCTTCTACTATGAAGGCGACGATGAAGGCACACTAGGATATTGGCTCTATAACGGAATAATGGATTACATCGAAGATTTACGAAAAATTTGGGAGGGACAGTAATGAGAAGGAAGATAATAATCCAGAAGGGCGACAAAAGGATAACTGCACATGTGCCGGTAGAGTGGGCTCATTGGTGCGCTTCCTACTGGGCTCGCATGGGCTGGCATGTTGTTGTGCCAGCCTGGAGCAGAGCATAACAATTTCTTTCTTTTTGGCTTTTTCCAAAATGTAGGAGCGCGCGGTTAAAATATGCTAGCGCGGTTAAACTAGAGCGCGCCGGTTTAAATGCGCGCTGGGTTAAATAGGTCCGCGGACCGGACCAGCGCAATACTTTTGCCGTTATTAAATAAATAGAAGAGAATATAAACCGATACGTTGAATTATACATAACGCACATATACATAACGCACATGCAGGTAGATGGAGCATAATAATAATATATAATATACAGAGAAAAGCGAAACAGAAGCAAAAATTTTGGGATTTTTGGAAATGTCAAAAAACCGACGATAGATTTATAAAGGAGTTTGGCGTTATAGATGTGAGGTGATGAAGATGACGACGGAAATAAAGGTCAAGGTTAAGTATTACGTGTCTGACTGTGGGCTGCCATATGCCCACGTGTGGGTCTCCGAGGCACCCGGAACGCGCGAACTGTTCCGGGTGAATCCAGATACCGAAGAGATTATAGAGATCGTAGCCCCCTATGACGATTGTTATGATCCAGAAGAGCCCGCAATAAATTATGCTGGCAACGTCTATGGCAAGAACTGGCAAGAAGTCGTCACCAAAGCCAAAGCACTTGTTGCCGGGCTACAGGCAATCGCAAAACATTACTACACGATGGAGATCATGAAACCAGAGAACAAGGAGTTTGTAATCACTGCAGAAAGCGTCGTGGAGAAACCCCTCCACGATGCATAACCCTATTTTTTTACCCTAATTTATATCCTTGAGTTTATATTTTCGTAAAAAAATCGTGACTTTTTGATTAGGGGAAAACCGACGTTCCGCTAATTTATAAATAAAATATATCCTTGAGGATATAAGAATGTAAAAAAATTGTGCTTTTTCCGTATAAAAAACATATACTACTGTGTGTGCTATATCCACTACCCCCCTACCACGATCCATATATACATAAAAATATATATACTCGAGGATACACATCCGGGCATGTTGCCCTCACCATGTGTATTCCCGAATTCCGCCCTTCCTCTCTGTGTATATCTGAATTCCGCCCCATACCGCCGTCTGTGACGGCGTAGCGCCAAGGAGAGAGGAGATTTTGGGATATCCCAAAATACAAATCAAAGATACATATAGTTGTTTTTTTTATATAGAAAAACGTCATTTTTTTTACATTCATGTATAGTGAAGTATATATATTCGCGGATATGTATCCGCGAATTGACGTAGTCACCCACGACAATCAACGAACACAGTTATACATAACGACGGCAACAAAAAACATGTTGCCGTATATATAGTTCCGAAATCATTAAAATGATTTCGGTTTTCGTGTTGTATACCTCGCCGTGCATATTTTGTGTTGTATCCGTCAGTGAATACAAATGGCGGACTATAGTCCGCCAAGTATATAGCGCGATATATATCGCGCGATGTATATGTCACAGGCAACATGAAGCCGGGCTTGGACAGGGGACAGGCGGGCGAAAGAAAAAACAGACGACCCAAAAATTTTCGCCCTTCCGTGAACCTCTTGTTGTCCCTCGTCCGTGACAACAACGACGGCAATCAGACAGACAGCACGGCACACGGACACAAACATTTTTAAACTTTGCGTCGCACATAAGTATGCGGCTACAGCCGCAGTCGGTAGTCTTGCTCCGCTGTGTAAATTTTTTGCAGTGCAGCCCCCGTAGGGGGCACAGCCATAGGCACACACGTAAAAGTGTGTTTTTTATACGGCAAAACGCCAAAAGTTTTACATTCCTGTTTGCCCGAAAATATACACACGCGGAAACAATTATACATCTACAAGTTACCTCACACCGCTCGGTAACGTAGCGACGCAAGAACACACCAAAAGACGACTGACCCTACTCACGCCAAGCGCCACTGGCGCGCGGCGAACCGAGAAATTGGGGGGCACGGGCCCGCCGCAAGGCGGGCCACCTACTACCGTGCGTTTGGGGCTCTTCGTCGATTGCCGACCCACCATCCGACACACGATGGGCGGCTTTCCTCCCGCCCGCCCGATAACATAAGGGCGGAATCCGTTAAAACACTTCCGCCACCGTGTGGCGAAGGTGTTAAAACGTTTTCGGCGGTATATAAATACGATGCTACAGGCCCCGAAATGGATTTCAGTTAAGGCGGGAAAGGTTGACCGTCGGTTCGTCGAGTCTCTGTCGCAGTGGCTTGACCGCGACCCTATAATCTCGGTCGGTGACGACGTCCCCGTGCTGTGGGTGCCCGTGCTTCATCTCGGGTTCGTCGTCATATCCGCTGTGCGGGAGGACGACCCTATTCGTGCGGCGTGGGAAGGGCTGGACAGGGTTCCAGCGACGTGGGAGAAGTTCGTCGTGTTCTACGGGCTGTGCCGTGCCAACAGCGAGGATGTCGAGCGAGCACAGCCACTGTTCGTGCAGGAGCTCATAGACGGCGGCATCCATTTCGTGCAGTTCCGCAAGATGCAGCAGGCGGCGGAGTTCGTTGCGCACATAATCAACCGCAGGAGGGGTAGGCGTGTCTGAGGTTGTGTACGATGATGGACAGATTCAGATAATTTATGGAGATTTTTTGGAGGTTGCCTCTATTCCCGATGGCTCTGTAGATTTGATAGTCACGTCGCCGCCGTATAATCTTGACATAGACTACGATGTGTATCACGACAGTGTTTCGTATGACGATTATTTAGAATGGACCGCAAAATGGTTGAAAAAGGTGTATTTGCTCGCGGCAGATGATGGTAGGATGTGCTTAAACATACCTATAAGCAACCGAAAAGGGGTAAAAGGGGAAGGAATGATCAGTCTCTACTCCGATGTGGTTACTGTCGCTAAGCAGGTGGGGTGGAAGTATTTTACGACGATTATATGGTATGGCGGGCACATATCGAAGCGCACGGCGTGGGGTTCGTTTATGAGTGCTTCTGCGCCGTATGTGATTCCGCCTGCTGAGGCGATTGTAGTGTTATACAAGAAACAATGGAAGAAAAAGAAGAAGGGAGAGTCAGACATTACACGTGAGGAATTTATAGATTGGACGCTCGGAGTGTGGACTTTTAGAGGAGAAAGTGCAAAGAGAATTGGGCATCCAGCGCCATTTCCGATTGAGTTGCCGAAGCGGTGCATTAAACTGTTCAGCTATGTTGGCGATTTGGTGTTGGATCCTTTCGCTGGGAGCGGAACTACTTTGGTTGCTGCGAAGATGTTGAACCGCCGTGCGATTGGCGTGGATATATCCCGCGAGTATTGCGAACTGGCAAGAAGGAGGGTTGTTGATGGGAAGTAAAATTGGAAAGCCCGTTGTCCATCGTGAGCCGACGCAGACAGACTTCGACTTCGTGCGTGAGGTCATCGTCACGCTCACCGCACTTGACAGGCCGAAGGAGGAGATACGCGAAGTCCTGCGCGAGAACGGTATTGAGGTCTCAATCGACGACATCGCGACGGTTCAGGAGAACGAGGCGGAGGCGATACGGCGACAGCGTGCCGAACTCCGTCTGCGTCTGCGTAACCTCCGTGAGCGTTACGTCCTGTCGGAGAAGCTCGGCGGAATTGTCCGCGACATCGAGTCAATCATAAACCAGCTCAAGGAGCAGGGCAAGTTTAGGGAGTACACCCAGCTGACGCCGTCCCTGCTCAAGGCAATCGAGATGCTCAACAAGGCGATGCAGTCGGCGGACACGGACACGATGTTCACGGACGAGGAGCTCGCCAAGATCGACTTCGAGTTCGTTAAGCACCTCGCCGAGCTTGGCTACATCGAGATTAAAGACCGCGACGGTCTGTGGGACTACCTGCAGCGTGGCATCGACTACGAAGTCCTTGCCATGCGAGCGTATGAGGAGTGGCTTGAAGAGGCGCCAGAGGTGAAGGAAGGTGAGCTGTGACCGTGCTCTCTTGCTCGTGTCGGTTGCCCTTGCCGTGCTGCTGGTCTATTCGTATCTGCCGCACATAGAGGCAGTCACCGCCTCGTATGTCGGTCTCGAGCACGTGGCGGAGACGTGGGACGACCCCGTCGGCACGGTGTATCACATACGTGCACAGGGTTGCTCGATGTATCCGACGCTGCCGTGCGGCGGCATAACGGTCGTCTGCGTGAAGAAAGACGAATACGACGTCGGCGACATCGTCGCATACGCTCCGCCCGTCGAGATGCAGGACGTGTTCGTGCATCCCGCGTCCCTCGTCGACCACCGCATCGTGGCAGACATAAACGACGAGTTCTACATAACGTGGGGCGACAACCGTGAGACGAACCCCGTGCCAGACGGCGTTGTGCCCGCGTCACACGTCATGTGCGCCGTCGTCGGCTACATATACGACGAAAATGGTGATGTTGTTTGGCTACAGTGAGCAAGAACATACGCGCACAGCTGTTGCGGCACCGTCTGCGCCGCGACTTCACCTACTTCGCACGCTACCTCGGATACCGCCTCGCATGGTTCCACGTCGAGATGGTCGCGCTCGCCGAGAAGCACCGCTACGTCGCAATACTCGCACCGCGTGGGCACGGCAAGTCAGAGCTCATGTCCGTCCTCTACCCGCTGTGGTGGGCGGTGCGCTACAACAACAAAGAGATTTTAATCGTCTCGTCCACGTTCGCGCAGTCCAAGAAGATTATCGAGCGCATAAAGGAGAAGGTCGATGACGACGCATACCTCCGTGCGCTCTTGAAGCCCCGTGGGCGTGAGGACGTCTGGTCGGCGCAGGAGCTCCACACGAAGACGGGCTGTAAAATTATTGCACGCCCGTTCCAGCCATCAATCCGCGGTCTACACGTCGACCTCGCCGTCTGTGACGACATCCTGCAGGATACCGACTACTCTGTCACGCGCAGCAAGGAGATATTTAACAGCGTCATCATGCCGACCGTGCAGACGAAGAAGGGAAAGCTCATCGTCGTCGGCACGCCCATGGCGGAGAACGACATATTCGCCGACTTCATGAGCGAGGACAAATACACGCAGTTCGTGACGCGCCGCTTCGCGGCAATTTACGAGGGACGCGTCCTGTGGCCCGACCGCTTCACGCCGCAAGACCTCGAAAACCTCAAGAACAACATGTCCGTCTTCGCGTGGTTCCGCGAGTATCTCTGTAAGCCGATTCCTGCGGGGGCGCTCCTGTTCCGCGAGGAGGACGTGCAGGCGTGTATCGACCCGACAATCCGCCCAGCACCTCGTGCAAGGGACGGCTACGCATACTACGCAGGCATTGACCTCGCGGCAGGTGCGGACGACTACACGGTCATCACAGTCCTCGGCGCGAAGGCTGACGGCGACCGCCCTGTCTATGCCGTGCACTACATCTACCGCACGCGTGACCGCATCGCACCGACGGAGCTCGTCCGCCTGCTCAGCGAGCTCGACGAGGAGTTCAACTTCAGCGCAATCCAAATCGAAGTCACGGGTCTCGGTCAGGGCTACTACGCTGAGCTCGTCAAAGACCCGCGCCTGTCGGCGATAGTCCACAGCTTCGAGACGAAGCGCCGCTCGAAGGAAAGAATTCTGTCGCAGTTGGAGGTCGCAATCCGCAACCGATGGCTCAGGCTTCCCGACGACACGGACCTCTACCACGAGCTGACGTCCATCGGCCTGCACAAGGTCGGCGACCGCATCCGCCTCGAAGCACTGCGGGGCCACGACGACATGGTGATGTCACTCGCTCTCGCCTACGACGCCGCAATCAACGCAGCTCCGTTCCGCGCCTTCTTCGACGAAATCGTTTAGCCATACATCATCTCTGCGGGGTCGTTCTGCACAAGATGCGTTGCTTTTGCCGCATCCCACTCGCTCGACACGAGGAACATTATGAACGCATACGCCTCCCGCCAGTTGCAGAACCGCAGCACGCGCATCACGGTCTTGCCGCCCTGCCGCACTGGCGCGACGATTTTCAGCCCACGGCCCGCTGGAATCTCCGCCCCGCAATAATCGCACCGCGCCGCTGGCAGCTCCGCCTCCGCCGCCCCTACGGCCGCCTTGCCTCGCCGCCTTGCCATTCACTTCACCTTTTTGTTTTTTCCCACATTTTAACATACGTCGATTTGTCCCACCGCAGTTTTATAAACACGCCCGCGGCAGCGAGCACGAGATAGAAGCCGATCCACTCATGCCCGAGCGGGTCGAGCCAAATCGGGTCGAAGCCGTCCCACATCCACGCGTGCTCCGCCATCAAAAAGAAGCCGATAATCAGCGCTACCATCGCGCCGAGCTTGATGCCGTATCGGACGTCTCCCTCCTTGTGCGCGAAGTATGCGCGCAGGTATTCCTTCATACCCATTTTACAACCCTAAACAATATATCGACCCTTCCCCCTTTAACACTTATGTCGGCCAATACACCACCTATAACAGGGTGTAGGCCCTTGCGTATGAGGTAGTCCGTTGGTCTCTGGAAGCAACCGGGCAGGACGACGTATGTATCGGCGTGGTGCAGTATAAGTTGCTCGTGCAGATGGCCGAACAGCAACAGGCCGACATCGTCTCCCTTGGCAAGGTATCCCTCGACGTATTTCTGCGGGCGGTATGACAGCGCATACGTCACTCCGCCGTCTGGGTGCAATAGCCGCACTGTGATGTCGCCGAGGTGGACGTCAGCCACGTAGCGCCCGAGGTATTCCATGTCCGGTCGCTCGCGTGCAATCATTTTGCCTATGTCCACGCCCGCCGTCTTCATGACGGCGAGGTCGTGATTTCCCGTTATGAAAGCCGTCGGCAGGTTGTCGGGATACACCTCGATGACGCGCTCCACCTGTTCGTCCACGCCCCAGACGTCAATCTCGTTCTCCTGCCCGCGGTAGACGTTGAAGCCCTCCGTTATATCGCCCGCGTGTAGGACGATGTCTGCACCCCACTCCTCGGCGAGGCGGTAGAACTCGTGCAGATGTTCCTCGTCGAACTTCTTGCTGCCTATGTGCGTGTCGGCTATCAGCCCGACGCGGAAGTGCGTCCCGTCGAGCGTGATCTCCCGCGAGTTCTTCGTCGTGTGCTGTTCGAGGAACAGACGGTCACCGACGGTTTCAATCGGATATCCCGCCTCGCGGAGGTCGTGTATGTAGACGTAGAGCGACGACTTCTTTATCCGCGTCGCGTCTTCGAGGTCGTCATACGTTGCGCCGCCCGTTTTGGAGAACTTCTTCAGGGCGCGCAGAACCTTGAAATGGTTGTCGTTTAACTCGTTGTTGCGCATCATCGCATATATATAACACCGCAAAGGTTAAAACGTTGTCGGTCAATAGTTATGTAGGTTGTGCTCCGCGGAGGCGAATGCTCATGGGTATCATAGACGGAATTCGCAGTATTTTTAAATCGATTGGCAGGCAGACAGGTGTCAGCGGAACGGGCGATTATCAGCAGCTCGATGCATACTGGCTCGCGATTGAGCAGATGGAGAAGAAGGAACTCTCAGATCTCGTGCGCTCGAACATAGAGGCGTTTGCACCGATACAGGCAATTGCAAACGATGTTCTTTCTTCGCCGCAGATTGTTGCGCCCGACAAGGAGACGCAGCAGCGCGTGTATAACGCGCTCCTCGATATGGGTTTCTTCAAGGTCATCCGCTCCGCTTTCTTTGACTACCTCATATACGGCGACGCGTATCTCGAGCCCGTCTTCACAAAGGGCGGGAAGCCGAAGAAGCTCGTGTGGATTCCCGCGTCCACAGTGAAGAAGGAGTATGACAAATACGGCAACATCGTGCAGTATGTGCAGAAGATTCAGGGCAAGGAGGTCGCGAAGTGGAGGCCCGACGAGTTAATCCACATCTCTGCCTTTATGTATGAGGCGGGGAAGGACAACCACAATATCACACCGTCGGGCGTTGCGACTTTCACTCCTCTTTCTGTCGCAATTGAGGACATGCGGCTTCTCGACGCGCTGAAAGAATACGTGCGCAAGTATTTTGAGAGCGGAGGTATGCCGAAGGTCATACTGCAGGTTGACCTTAAGACGGCGGGGATTCAGCCGAACAGCCGTGAATACCTTGAGTTCAAGGAGCGTCTGCGCCGTGCACTGTCAGAGAACCGCAACCGCGTGATGGTCTCTTCCGTGCCCATGGATGTCATTCAGTTGCAGAAGGGTCCAGAGGAGATGCAGTTCTCCGACCTCTACGATATGCTGACGCGGTTGATGTGCGTCGTGTGGGACGTCCCGCTGTCCCGCATATACGGCTCGCAGAAGCGTAGCGACGAATACACTATGATTCCCTATTTCTCCCGCATACGTGCTGTGCAGGACGAGTGGGGGAGAATTCTCACGCGCCGTTTTGTGTCCAAGTTTGGTAGCGGCGTTGCAATTAAGTTCACGCCCGCGTATGCGAAGAATCAGGTGCGGGCGGTTACATGGGTCGTGCCTTTATACAAGCTTGGGCTCATTTCCCCGAGCGAGGCGCGTGAGCTCATGGGTCTGCCTCCCGAGACGCCAGAGGATATTGAGGACAACCCGTTTTACCTTGCGCCCGCTGGTATCAAGGAGCCGAAGGGCGGGAAGGAGGAAAACGCGGACGAGGACGAGCGGCGTGCGAGGGACAACAAGGTGAAGGACGCGCTGGAAATTGTGTTCCGCAAGGCGATAGGATATGAGCGGTGAGCAAGAGATGTCCGACTTGCTCGATATACTGAAACTTTACCTTGAAAGGCAGAACGCGGCGCTGGAAAGGATTGCAAAGACAAACGAAGATGTTGCGGTGTTGTTGCAAGATATGGATCGGCGGTTAGGAGTGATGGAGGAGAAATTAAAAGTTGTGGAGGTGCTCAAGTGGGTCGTCTTAGTGCTGCTGGCGATCGTCGTCTTTGTGGTGACTGGGAAACTTATCCCGCCTATAAATGGCTGATTGACAACCAGCGACGGTTCAGAGAGCTGTTGCAGCAGATGGACGAGATAGATGAGCAACTGCGTGCGATCTTGCGCGTGTAGGGTGGTCGCTGTGTTTGAGGTGCCGTTTGAGACGTTCAGGGTGATGCATGCGAGGCGTGTGTTGTCCGAGCACGGCTACTGGCTGATGCGGCGGGAGCAGACGACAGACCCGCTGACGGGCGAGCAGAAGACAGAGGTGTTCCTCTACCTCTACCGCACGGATGCGAAGGGCAACCTCGTCTTCACGAAGCTGCGGTTGCTCGACATACCGAAGATGTATTACCCCGACGTCTATGAGACTGAGGACGTCGAAGAGATGGCGAACGCTATCCAGCAGGCGTTCGAGAGATTCGCGAAGGAGTACATGCAGGGGCTCTGGGAGGCAAAGCGGTACGTGGGTATAGGATAATCGTAAAGGTTAAAACGTGTGGAGCGTGAAGTTAATAAGTATAGAGGGTGATGGTCATGGCGGCAACTGTTGAATGGAAGGTCTATACGGCGGGCGGGACTGAGAACCCGTCGTCTGGTTCGGCGTCGAACCTCAACTTGATGTCAATCGATGCGTATGACAGCGACGGCACACAGTATACGCAGTATCCCATCGCCGTGCCCCAGTCTGGCACGAACTATTCCTACGAGCGGTGGGTCAGGCTGAAGTTCAGCGGGACGTTCAACCAGATTGATAACATCAAGCTCTGGCTCGACAGCTGGAGCAAGAGCGACTCTAACCTCGAGCTCTACGGTGGCGTGACCGATACTTTCAGCGACCCCGTGAACACGCAGTCGAGCGTCGCAACAACGCCGTCTGCCAACTGGACGGGCGTGTCCAACGCGTTTGACATCACGCCGAGCGGTGGGATAACGTCGTCTCCGGGCTACAGCAAGTATTTCGTCATGCAGCTCGCTGTGCCGAGCACGGTGACAACGCCAGGCGACGTCGGCACGATGGTCATTAAAGTCCAATACGACGAGAGCTGAGAGGGGCTGACGACCCCTCCTCAATACCATGAGGGGGTGTAAATATGAGTGAGTTCAAAGCGGTTGAAGATGGGCAGGAATATTACGATTTATTTGAGTTTAACAAGCAGAGGGCCGCACGGCCGGGAACGGGCAAGTTCTCTATCGAGGTCTACGGGCGGCTCGTTTTTGTGGACTTGGATGAGCAGCAGATTTTCGTTGATGGGCAGCCAGTCCAGCTCGATTTGCCGCAGAAGCTTGAGAATGTTCGGTGGATTCTGTTCCGCAGGACGACTGTCACGCTTCCGCTGAACGGGCCAGCAATGAATGCGGAGAAATGGTATGGTATCGGTTTTCAGGGCAACATAGGCGAGGACAACTATCAGCGGTTCGTGTTTGTCAAGCCTGACGGCTCTTGGGTTTTGGAGACGAAGCGGTGATAATGAATGGGATGGCTAAGCGGATGGAGCTACAGGCGTGCGGTTACGATAGATAACCAGACTGGAAGCGAGCTGACTGATTTTCAGGTTAGTATAGACCTTGATTCATCCAAATTTGACTTCAGCAAGGCGGCGTCTGACGGCTCTGATATTCGCTTCACTACTGATGATGGGACGACGGAGATACCATACTGGATAGAGAAATGGGACTCTCAGAACCAAGAGGCAACGATATGGGTCAAAGTCCCGTCCATCCCAGCGAACGGCAGCACGACGATATACATGTATTACGGCAACCCATCGGCGACGGATGCGAGCGACGGCGATGCGGTGTTTGAGTTCTTTGATGATTTTGAGGGGAGTTCCCTTGATGCGAGCAAGTGGAACACATACAACTACACATCAGAAGGAGCGTGTACTATCAGTAACGGTGCTGCAAGATTACACGATTGCGAGATAATATCCAATACGTATACGATTACAGATGGAGTTATGGAAGCGAAAGTGAAAATAGAAGAGAAAGAGGGTAGTATATTTGCGCGGGCAAGTGCTAATACTAACGATGCTTTTGCGCATTCATACGGGCTGTCATCGGGTTCTTTCGGCAGTAGCAGCGTGTGGAACCTAGCGATAACGAAAGATATTGCCAACCAAGTGTATGACACTACGGAAGCACTTGTTGGGGAGTGGCTGCTTCTACGGTTCACTCTAAATGGAACTAATGTGAGGGCAGAGAGGTATAAGTATGCTGACATGTCCCCAAATGGTTCGGTACTGGAAACCACACTTACAGGGCACGACTCTGGATACATAGGATTGCGCGTGTATGGATACAGCACCATAGACCATAGAACCGCATACTATGACTGGGTTCGTGTCCGCAAATACGCCGACCCCGAGCCCACCGCCAGCGTCGGAGCGGAGGAACTGCCACAGGTCTGGATGAAAGGCTGGCACCTCTACCGCGATATCACCGTCACGAACAACGGGACATCAGACGTCACCGACGGCGTCGTTGTCATCGAGCTCGACAGCTCAAACTTTGACTTCAGCCGTGCCCATGCCGACGGCAAAGACATCCTCGTAACCGCAGACGATGACACGACTGTTCTACCGTATCATATTGCCGTGTGGGACGCCGACAACCAGAAGGCAGTTATTGTTGTCCGCCTCAAGGACATCACAGTGCCCGCTGGTCAGTCTGTCACCGTCCGCTTGTGGTATAACAACCCGAATGCGACGGAGACGCAGGAAGACCCCGAGCAGGTCTACGACCTGTGGGACGACTTTGATGGGTCAGCACTTGATACGACGAAATGGGTCGACGAAGTTGGTAATGTTAGTGTATCAAATGGAGTTCTGTCTATTGCGGGTGGAGCAGTACATATGGTTACTTCGTATCCTTTGCCTGGGTTGTTTGTTGCGTTGATTAACGAAGGAAATAATAATTCTGCTGGTGGCATTAACTTCAAGTTGAAGAATGATAGTGGCGACAATTTGACACCAATTAATGTGCTCCAAAATAGCAGCGAATTTGTAAGATATATGGTGTATGTTCGCAAGGATCTGTCTGCTGTAAAATACGGACCACAAGGATGGGGCACAGATAATGCTGACCCTGCTGCGGTGGAGGGATATGGGCGCATAGTAGGTGGGTTTGATAATGCGTTGCAAGCAGACTGGGCAGGGTTTGCGAACGTAGCGGCGGATCTTACTATAGCCATCGGTTCAGAGGGTTCAGCAATCATAGAACATTGGAGCTACCGCGTGCCAATTACCGTGTCCAACAGCGGGAGCGAAGAGCTCACAGACTTTCAGGTCAAGGTTGTCATAGACACGCAGACACCCATCGGAGCGGGCAAGATGAACAGCGACGGCTCTGACATACGCTTTACAGCGAGCGACGGGAAGATTGTAATCCCGCACTGGGTCGAGGACGGGCTGAACTCGACGACAACGACGATTTGGGTAAAAGTTCCGCACATTCCAGCGAACGGAACGACGACGATTTATATGTGTTACGGCCAGCCCGCCGCACAAGATATTCAGAGCGGAGACGCTGTATTTGAGTTCTTTGACGACTTTAACGGGGATTCTTTGGATATATCCAAATGGACGGTGCAAGGACAAGGAACATATTCTATTTCTAGTTCAGCTATTACACTTACGACAAGTAGCACTGGTGCGTATTACCAGCTATACAGTGAGAATACCTTTACGCCTCCTTTTGCGGTTGCTACACGCATGCGGGATAAGGCATCTGGGTTGCGTGCAGGCGAGTTTGGTAACGACAGTGTGGAAAGTAAATTTGTGAATGCAAATAACGTTGTTGTTATATTTGGAAACGAAAATAGTGAAGTGAGAGCCAATGCAAAAAGCAATAGAATATGGAAGACGGAAACGACAGTAAGCCCTACGCTGAATAACCCTCAAAGGATGTCAATGTATATCACTACATCTGATGTTACCTTTGTTGCAAATGAACAGTCCCAGACATATTCGGTAAGTATGCCCTCTTTGTATGTGGGTCTGTATAATCAAGCAGCATATGGAACAGGAAGCGTAACGTTTGATTGGATTTTTGTCCGCAAATACGCCTCACCAGAACCAACGACAACGAACGGCTCAGAGGAAGAGATAACGCAGACGCAGACGTATGAGACGTCCGCAAATGCGGACGCGTATGTCGTGTTCCGCACCGAAGTCTCGAACACGGCAGATGCACGGATACTCAAAACAACGGTCGCCGTGAACAATGCATACGCACGCATAAAGGCGACGTTCGAGCAGACGAACAGTGCGGACGCGAGGGTCAAGAAGACTTCTGTTGCGTCCAACTCTGCGAAAGCGTATATCCTCGTCGGCAACGTCGTGGAAAACGCGGCGACAGCAAGCGTGAAGATAACGAGAGAAGACTACCGCAACGCGAGGGCAGACGTGCTAATAACATACGAGAATGGTCTCGTTGCAAATGCACGCGTCGTAATTGCACACGAGGACAGCAACACAGCGGACGCGAAGGTCATATTCCAGCCCGTCGTGTCCAACTCCGCTAAAGCCCGTGTCGTCTACCGCCAGTCCTTGCAGAAAGAGGCAAAGGCAAGCGTCAAGACGCCGTTCAAGATCATATCGAACATGGCGAAGGCGGTGGTGAAGTTCGTGTTTGAGGATACAAAAGAGGCGCGTGCAAGGGTTAAAGTGCACCGCGAGTTGCAGAACGAGGGCACGGCATTCGTCTATATCTGGTGGTATGGCGACGTGGATGCGAAAGACAGGTCGGAGGGGATAGATGCGCGAGATCTGTCGCGGAGAAAGTCTTTGAAGAGGAGGTATTGGTGATGCGGTTCGTGATAAAGAGGGGCTCAACCCTTCCAAAGTTGCTGTTTCAGGTGCTTGACGAGCGGTCGGGGATACCCGTCGATGTGACAGGGGCGACGGTGTCCTTCAAGATGAAACGGCTCGACGATGGCTCTGTCGTCGTCAACAGCGGCGCGGAGATTGAGAACGCAACACAAGGACTCGTGTCATACTCGTGGAAGCCAAATGATACGGAGAACGTCGGCATATACGTCGGCGAGTTTGACATCGCGTTTCCCGACGGAACAGTGCTGACCGTCCCGCGCAAGGATACGCTCGAGATATGGGTCATCGACGACGTAGTCTAACGCAAAAATGTAGCGTAAGGGTTAAAACGTGTAAGCGGGGTGATTTATAATGATGCCTGTCGAAGAGCCGAAATTAATGAAAGTTCTCGCGCCGTTTGTGAAGGGAGCGGACGGCAGGACACTCATCGTTCTCAGCGACTCGTCCGTCGACCGTCAGGGCGAGCGCATCGCGCCAGAGCTCATCAAGAGGTGGGCGGAGGTCGAGGCGCTGCCCGCGCTCGTAGACCACAAGCACAGCATCGATTCAATCGTCGCGGTGTGGAAGAACTTCCGCGCAGTCGAGATGGGCGGTCACGTCGCCCTCGTGGCGGAGCCCGACTGGCTCGACGATGAATACGCGCAGAAGGTGCGGAAGAAGGTCGAGCAGTTGGTAAAGAAGGGCCTGCGCGTCGGCGTGTCTATCGGGGCAATTCCGAAAGAGTCCCGCTTCGACAAGGACGGTGTCCGCGAGTGGGTGGACGCCGAGCTCGTGGAGGCATCGTTTGTCGCAATTCCTGCGAACCGAAATGCGGGCGTGTGGCAGGCATCCTACGACGCGGCCGAGGTCATCGTGAAGTCTCTCTACGGTGCCGAGGATGGTTCCGCGGTTGAGACTAAGGCGTCGCCGACTGCGGTGGCACTGATTGCCGACGCGATGAAGGAGCTCAAGGCGCTCAAGGAGTTCATCAACAACTCCGTTGAGGATGAGACGGTGAGAGACGGCGTGACCACGATTGTCAACAGGATTCTGCGCACGCTCGCCGTGGCGCGTGACAGAATTCTCGGCAAGGCTGAAGAGGGTGATACTATGGTCGAGAAGGCTGTGAGCAAGGTTACCGTGACGAGGCGGCCGTGGACGGCACCAAAGCAGAGCGAGCGAGAGAAACTGCCCGCGTGGGTGTTCCTCGACCCAGAGCACAGGAAATACCCTGTCTTTGAGTGGAAGCACCTGCTCAACGGCGGAAAAGAGAGAATACTCAACTGCAACGCCGTGCGCGTGGCGATAGCGTATGCCGCAAAATACGGGCACCGCACCGTCTACAATAAGGCGCGTCGCCTGTGGGAGCGCTACTGCGCCAAACACGCGAAGAAAGACGTCGACGCAGAGCTCGCAAAGGAAGAGGTCCCAGTTGAGCAGGTCGATGACTACGTCGAGGACTTCGTGTGCCCCGACTGTGGCGAGGCAGAGGACTATGAGGCAGAGTGGGACGATAACATACTCAACGAAGAGGAGGGACTGGATATGCCCGAAGATGACGTAAAGGTCGAGGCGGAAGTCAGGCCCGAGGAGAAGGTCGAGGACGTCAAGGAAGAGGCAGAGCCTATCGAGGAGGCACAGCCCGAGGAAACTGAACAAAAGTCTGCGGACGTTGACATCCAGAAACTTGCAGAGCTCATCGAGCAGATACGCGACCGCCTCGAAAGGATTGAGGCCCGCCTCAATGAGGCGGAGAATGAAGATGAGGCGACTGAGCAGAAAGCGGTCGTGCCAGTCGTCGAAAAGTCTGAAGACCGCGTTGGATTAGTATATAGGCCCATAAAGCTCAAGTGAGGTGAATAAAATGAAGGCTGCTTTCGTAAAGGGGAACGTGGGCGAAGCCTACGAGACCATCTTTAAGGCATCTTTCGGCGACCTGCCGAACGGTGCAGTAATCTACGACCCAGCTGCAGGTATTGACGTCGAGACGAAGGAGGGCGGCATCAAGCCGATCCTCAAAGAATACATCGAGAAGGTCGCAACATCTGGCACGATTCCCGCCATCCCCGTGATGGTGGACAGAGAAATTGTCGACAAGGTCAAGCGCGAGACGCCTGTGCTCAACATGATACGCAGGCGTGCACACAAGGGCGCTGTTGTCAAGTACAACGTGCTGTCCGCCATCGGTGACCGCGCTGGCTTCGTGTCTGAGAGCGACGCCATCAACGGCAACTTCCCAGAGGCAGACGCGACCTACGCAGCGGTCACGGAGGACATAAAGATATCCGTCGCTACTGGCGCTGTGTCCGGGTTCGCACAGGCGGCTGACGAGCACTATATCGACCTCTACCGCGAGGAAGTTGCACACGCGACGACTGCACTCAAGCTCCTGCACGAGAACGCTGTCCTCAACGGTGACAGCGCGAGCAACGCAAACGAGTATGACGGTCTCCTCAAGCGCGTGCCTTCCGCGAACATCACGTCCGAAGGCGGTGCAGCGCTGACCCTCGACATGCTGATTGACGCAATCGAGGCGTCCCGTGAGACCTACCCAGCAGGACAGCTCGCAATAATCACTGACTACCAGACCGCCGCGAAGATAAAGAAGCTCGCCATGGACAAGGTCAGCTACGTCAACCCCGTTGACCTCAACTACGGTCTCCGCACCGTTGAGATTGACGGTGTGCCCATCATTCCGAGCAGGTTCATGCCAGAGAGCGACACGACCAACCACTACCACCAGGCACTCGTAGTGAACTTTGACTTCGTCGAGTTCCGCGTGCTACAGGAGCCCATGCTCGTGGAGAAGGCAGTGACCGCAGACGCACGCAGCTTCTTCGTCAAGGAATACAGCACTCTGATACACAAGTTCCCAGAGACCATGCAGCTCGTCAAAGACTTCTCGCTGTGATAGCGAGAACGTCATAGACTTCAGCCTCTAAAATAGGGGCTGACCCCTTTTTTCTCTTTTTGTTACCTTCGTTACGTCACGTTGTTCCGTAACTTCGTTACGTCATTTCATTCCGTAACTGCGTTACGTCACTTCGTTCCGTAACGGTTAAAACATCTTCTGTGTATTGTATATTCAGGTGGTATGATGTTCAAGGTGCGCATGGGACGCGGCAAGCAGGTCACGGTTTCCATCGACGGCAAGACATACGTCATCCGCGACGGCGAGATTATCGAGCACGATGAAGAGGCGGAGGTTCTGCGCAAGTTCGTCGAGGGCGCGGGTGGCGAGTTCGTGCTCGTCGATGAGAAGCCGAAGCGAAGGACAAAGAAAAAGAAGGAAGAGTGAAGGAGGCGTAGGCGGTGGGCCGACGGTATTGCACGGCGGAAGACGTGGCGCGACTGAGCGGGCTGCCCGTGGACACGCTGCTCAAGATGAACGTCGACGCGATGATAGAGCGTGCGACGGCAGAGATTGAGAAGGTCACGGGCTACGTGTTCGACACGGCAACGGCGAGCGAGGACTTCTGGTCGCCCGTGCAAGTAAACTGGCTCACGCACACATACGAATTGCAGGACTGGATAGAGGTCTCGCACGCGCCAATCATTTCTGTCACGCGGCTCACCGTGGACGGGCAGGATATCGACCCGAATACGCTGCGCTGGCGTGACAACAGGAT
>Ga0256838_1000256_pt1 | contig 35817 bp, 37 predicted proteins | sample 4571419metaG_FD_185978 | JGI IMG/M metagenome (GOLD analysis project Ga0256838, IMG submission 185978) | Hydrothermal vent microbial communities from Guaymas Basin, Mexico - 4571-419 | ecosystem: Environmental > Aquatic > Marine > Hydrothermal vents | place: Mexico: Guaymas Basin | collected... | reverse complement strand
AGACCCACAAACTGCCAAGTTAGTTCATTCTGCCTTAAAGGAGCTTGTTATTAAAAATAACATAAGTTTGATTTTAACATCTCACTGGCCAGAGGTTATTGCCGAACTAACAGAGAAGGCAATTTGGTTGGATAAAGGAGAAATTATAATGGAAGGAAGTTCAGAGGAAGTTGTTAGTAAATTTATGGAAACAGTTAAAGAGTTTAAAAAGCCAGAAGTAAAAGTAGAGATTAAAGAAGACATTATAAGATTAGAAAATGTCTCAAAACACTACTGTTCTGTTGAGAGGGGAGTTATAAAAGCGGTTGATAATGTTACCTTAAATATTAAGGAGATGGAAATCTTTGGTTTAGTTGGGACAAGTGGGGCTGGAAAGACAACACTGGCAAAGATTATTGCTGGGGTTCTTCCACCTTCAAAAGGAAAGTATTGGTTTAGAGTTGGAGATGAATGGGTAGATATGACACAACCCGGACCAAACGGGAGAGGAAGAGCTAAGAGATATATTGGGATGTTATTCCAAGAATACGCTTTATATCCACATAGGACTATCTTAGAGAATTTAACAGAAGCAATAGGTTTAGAACTTCCAGATGAATTTGCAAGGATGAAAGCAATATATACTCTGGTTTCAGTAGGATTCAGCGAAGAAGAGGCAGAGGAAATTTTAGATAAATATCCTCATGAGCTAAGTGTTGGAGAGAGGCATAGATGTGCCTTAGCACAAGTTCTAATAAAAGAGCCAAGAGTTGTTATCTTAGATGAACCAACCGGGACAATGGACCCAATAACAAGAAATACAGTTGCTGAATCAATCCACAAATCAAGGATAGAGTTGGAGCAGACATATATTATTGTTTCACACGATATGGACTTTGTTTTAAATGTATGTGATAGGGCTGGTTTAATGAGGAATGGAAAGCTAATAAAAGTTGGTAAGCCAGAAGAAATAGTTGCTTTATTAACAGAAGAAGAGAAGCAAGAAATGTTAGGGCAGAAGTAATTTTAAATACATACTTTTTTTATTTTTAAGGATTTTAAGATTAAGATATTGAATAAAAATATTGGTGATTTTTTATGAAACGCTCATCCTTATTTACAATTGCCTATATAAATGACTACTACAATATAACAATCTTATGAGCGTCGAAGTATATAACTTGTAAATTTTTTAATCTATTTATGATAAACTCCTTCATGATATCACAATAATTATTATTTATTCTTTATCAGATATTATCTTTACATAAAATTCTCTCCTTCTCGGCCCATCAAATTCAGCAAAAAATATGCCCTGCCAAGTTCCTAATAACGGCTTTCCATCTCTAATAATAATCGTTTGAGAACAGCCAATTAAAGAGCTTTTTATATGAGCATCTGAATTTCCCTCCAAGTGTGTAAAATTCCAGTTTTTTGGAATAAGATGGGAGAGGAAGTTTATTATATCGTTCTTTACCGAAGGGTCGGCATTTTCATTTATCGTTATTCCAGCGGTTGTGTGTGGAACATAAATTATAGCTATCCCATCTTTAACCTTTGATTTGGATATTGCTGAGGTTATTTGTGGAGTTATATCTACTAACTCCTCTCTTCTGTTTGTTCTTATTTCAAATTTAAATAACATTTTATCACCAAGTGTATATTTTTAAAGTTTTATACACTTTTAACCAACAATTTTAAATATATTATATTGTGATTTTTATAATTAATTTGTTTGATTTTATAGATATTAATTTAAAATGGCTATTGGAGGGGAAATATGGACATCAAATATAAAATACCAATTTTATTCTTGGTTTTATATATCATTCTTGGAGCTTTTATACAATACAATGGAATTTTAGAGTTTAAATCTTTGCCATCACCAATTTATGGAGGGGATTACTACTATCAGATGGATGTTATTTGGCATATCAGGGAGGGGGGAAATCCATTAGAGAGTTCTTCAATGATTGGAGGAATGCCGGGTTATCTCCCAGTTTATGGTTATTTGTGTGCCAAATTTTGTGATTTATTTAATTTAGACACGATGAAGGGAATGTTTTATTTCTCCATTGTGTTATTTGTTGTAGCAAGTGTAATATGGTTTTATTTGTTTAGAGTATTATTTAAAGATGATTGGATTGCTCTAATTGGAGTCGTCTTAGCAAATGGGATAAATGCGTATCCAATACTAAAATACACCCCATTCACTCATCAGATTATGATTCCATTGTTTATCCTTGCTTTATATTTGGCATTTAAAGAGAGGAGAATTATTTATTATGCCCTGTTAGGTTTAGTTTATGGTTTATTGACTTTATCTCACATGGTGGCATTTGTTGGAGCAACTTTGATAATATTAACGTTCCTTATTTATGAGATTTATAAAAATAGAAATGATATATTGAGTTATTTAAAAGAAAATGTAAAAAATTGGGGAATTTTTGGAGTTGTTGCATTGCCTATATTAATGCTCTATTGGTATAAGCCGATATTTGTTTATCATCTACATAGGCCTTATGATAGGTTACATATGGATGTTATTGACTTTGGAAGGTTAGATGTGCAAATAAGTTTTTTAATTGAGATGATAAAAACATATTTATTGAATTTCAGCTCTATTGGGGGGTTTATAAATACTATATTGGTATGGATGGGACTATACGCATTTTATAATTCAAAAGAAGATGCATTAAAAGAATTTATAAAAGTATTTGGAATTGGTTCAATATTTGCCACATTTTGTTATTTTATAACTGAACCATTGTTAAAAATGCATTTTGTCCCAACTTATATGCATAATTTTTATTTATGGGCTACTGCAATAATTATTGGATTGTATGGTTTGAATTATATAATGGAGAGGTTCAACTTAAATGAGTTAAATAAAAAAGTTGTAATATTTGGTTTATTATTCATTATATTATTTGCAAACTCTACCTACGCATTTGTTAATTATGTAAATAATGATAGATGGGCAAATGTTGGAAAACATCCAATGCCTGAAATGTATGTATCCTTACAACATTATTTGTTAAAAAATACTGATGTAAATGATGTAATTTTATCAACAAAGGAGTTAAGCTTTGCTATAAACTCTATAAGTGGAAGGAAGGTTATGGTTAATAGATGGGCTCACCAAAACGACCCTTACATCAACTTACCTCAGAGGGATATGGACGCGGCAATAATTTTGTATGGGAATGATACAAAGAAAAAATTGGAGTTAATAAAAAAATATAATGTATCTTATTTGTATTGGGATTATTATTGGATTAATCCAGAGTTTCAATTTGATAAATATGGTAGGTTGGTGGGAATACTTGACCCTTTAATAACCTATGACACAGAGGAAAATAGGAGGTATTTGGACAAATATGGAGTGAAATACATTCCAATGTATTTTTGGGTTGACCCTTCTACAAGGTATGATAATGTTAGAAAGTTCCACATACTTGTAATTTCACCACAAAACTACTATAACTTCACAAATCCATGGAAGCCAGATTTAAATAAATATCTGGTAGAGGTTTGGAATTATACATACAATGGAAAGAAAATAGCCGCTCTATATAAGATAAATATCAAATAATTTTTTTGGTGTTAGTAATGGATATTGATAAAATCAGAATAATTGACTATTATATTGGAATTCCTATAATTCAATTTCTTAGATTATTTAAGATTAAAAAAAAGGAATTAAAAAATAAACCAAAAAAAATTTTACTTATAAAATTTTTTGGTATTGGCAATTTAGTAATGTCTTCCCCAGTTTTTTATCATATAAAAAATAAATATCCAAATGCAGAAATACACTACTTAACATTAAAAAACAATGAGGATGTTTTAAAGTGTTATAAAAAATATGTTGATAAGATTAAATACATTGACATAAAAGACAACATTATTTTAGCTACTTTAAAATTAATCAATGACTTGAGAAAAGAAAACTATGATGTTATTATAGATTTAGACCAATTTTCGAGATATTCGGCAATAATTTCCTTCCTAATAAATAAAAACTTTTCGATAGGATTCAAAACAAGAGGATCTTATAGACATTATCTTTATGACCATATAATTGAATATATGGGTAATAAGCATATAGTTGAAGAATTTTTAGATTTACTTGAACCTTTAGGTATAAAACCAAATAAAAATATAAAATTAATCCCATTAGAAACAGACAATACTTCAAAAAAGAAAGTAGATGAATTTTTAACTAAACATGGATTCATTGATAAGAAAATCATCGGGATACACACTGGCACAAGTGAAAATGCCCCACAAAGAAAATGGCCTTATTTTAAGGAGTTAATAGAAAAAATATTATTAGAAACTGATTGCTATATTGTTTTAACTGCTGGACCAAAAGAATATAGTGAATGTGATAATTTAATAAATTCTTTAAATGTTGATGAAAAATATAAAGAAAGAATTATAGTATCAAAAGGGATATCCTTAAAAGAATTACCAGAGTTAATTAAAAGATTTGTTTTATATATAAGTAATGACACGGGACCTTTGCACATAGCTGCAGCACAGGGTGTTTTTGTGATTGGACTTTATGGACCTAACACTCCGAAACTTTACGGACCATATACAAAAAATTGTTATGTCTTTTACAAAAACCTTCCATGTTCTCCATGCATAACTAACTTCAATAATAAAAAGACCACATGTAAAAATCCAATTTGTATGAAAAAAATTAGTGTAGATGAAGTATTTAATAAGATTTTGGAGTGCTTAAAATAGAATTTATTTTATTTTCAAAATTGATATGTTATTTTTGTTATACATTATTTCAAAGTATTTTTTATTTTTGAAAAAAGTTCTATTTATTTTTATATTCTTTGATATGAATATATAACTTATATTGTTTTCTTTGCAAAAATTAATAAATTTTTCATAATCCCCATACCAAGTATAGTTAATTATTTCCTCTGCTGTAATATTATTGAATTTATTGCCATTTCCCCAGCAAAAAACACATTTGTTGTTTGTGAATATTGGGATAAACTGCCCACTATCTTGACCAAAATTTAAAAATATCTTGTTAGATATGTTATTTTCATTTATAAAATTAAACGCATCTATTTCATCATCCCCCACTAAATAAAATTCCCAATAGAATTTTGGATGATAGGAATAAGCAATATATGAACCACAACTTAACAAACTTAAAATGGTTAAGATTATAAACAATTTCTTCTTTACTGAGTTGGTTATTTGAATTAAGTAGTATAAACCGCAACCATAAAATAATGGTGTTAAAATTTGAAAGTTATAGAACCATCTCGTAGAATTATATAACGCAGAGAAAAATGGTATTTTAAAACCAATAAGTTGGTTATTTAACAACCAAAGCATCATAAGAAGAATATAAAATACAAAATATCCTTTTTTGTTTTTTATTAAAAAAATTATTCCAAAAATAAATAAAACAATATATAAGGTAGATACTAATAAAAATATGAAGAATTTAAATAATGAGAGTTGGAATTCGCATAATAATGATATGATTATCGTAGTCAGATAACACATCCCTATTCCCCCAAATATTTTAATTATCGTATCATAAAAGGCATATATATTAGTAGTTTTAACAATATACGATGTGTTTGAATATGAAATAACATTATTCAAAATTTTGGAGATAATAATAACTAATGATAAAGATATAGGAATGGTGAAAAATTTAATATAGTTTAATATATCCCCATATTTTTTATACATAACATCCCACAACATTAATGAAGCTAAAAACAAAGTTAGCATTAAAAATGGAAAAGTATGTGTAAATATTAAGCTAAATACTCCAAAACTAAATAAGTAAAGGTAAATGTTATTTTTTGTGCTTTTGTATCTCAATAAAAATGCAATCAATATTAAAAATATGCAATATCCCAATGTATTTGGATATATTGCTTTTAATAATATTCTATAAAACTCATAGTTTAATGGGACAAATAAGGCAGTATAAATTCCAGTCCCTTCTTTTATGCTCTCCCCTATGTAATAGTGAGAAAGAACAAACAACATTACCATAAAAAACTCTATAAAATATATAGTGTTTGGTATGTCTCTAACATTAGAAGCTAAGAAATATGTAAAGGAGTGAAATCCCGATGGATATGCCCAATATCTCATGTATTCTTGATTTTTATAAAATATGGTTTTCTCTAACATTATCGCCTTTATTTTAAACATGTGATATTGGGAATCCCATTTTTCACAGGGGTATTTTGGAAATAATGAGTATGCAACAAATAACGAGCATATTAGTATTGAAAGTATGACGATAAATTTCCATTTTAGTTTAAAATTTTGTATTTTAAATAAATTTAAATTTAAGAATGAATTTTGTTTTATTCGCTGGATTATAAATAAAAACAACAATGGAATAACATATAAAATTTTATACATTGGAATTCCAACAAAAGACAATAAATAGGAAATACTAATTATGTAAAACACTGAGAGGAATGGTGTGGTGATAACTTTTTCTTCCCCTTTTAATGGATTTAATAAGTATATTAATAATAAAATTACAATAAACAGGAATATTTCCATGATAATCACCAAAAATATTTAATATAATAAAATAATAACCAATAGAAATAAAGAAATGTAATGTGGAACAATGTTAAACTTACCATACTTAATCTTAGGCATAATTTGCGGAACTATAACCGGTTTATTCCCAGGCATTCATCCAAATAACATTGTTGCATTATCTTTTTTAATTTTGCCATACTTTGGAGTAAATAATTATGTTCCATTCTTAATTGGTTTAGTTATTACCCACTACTTTATAAATTTTATTCCATCAGCTTTTTTAGGAGTGCCAGATGATGAGACAGCAGTTTCTGCCCTACCAATGCATAAATTAACTTTAAATGGGAATGGTTATGAGGCAGTTGTATTGGCAGGATTTGGAAGTTACTTAGGAGTAGTTTTTTCAATAATCATAAGTTTATTTTTAATATCAATTTTGCATTTTGATGTTAAAGCATTTTACTGCCATATTAAAATATTTATCCCGTTTATTTTAATTGCTTTTGTTTTATATCAAATTTTTACATCAAAATCAATTTGGGAGGTTTTAGTTATATTCCTATCAGGAATTTTTGGAATTGCAGTTTTATATTGCAATGAGGCATTTAATATAACTTTGACAGCAATATTTACGGGAATGTTTGGGATTCCACTGCTTATAAACAACCTAAAAACTTACAAAATAAAAAATCAAATAATAACCTTCCCTAATTTTGAGTTAAAGTTTTTAAAATCATCATTTTTTGCATCTGTGGCTGGGTTTTTTAGAATATTTTTGCCTGGAATAAGTGGGTCTCAGTTAAACTACATTCTAAGTAAAATTTTAAGTGAAAGAGATTTAAAAAACTTTATTGTTTCTCAGGGGGTTATTATTTTATCTAATGAAATTTTTTCCCTATTGGCAGTTATTTTTATTGGAACAGGGAGGAGCGGAGTTGCCAAAGCAATACAATATTTAAATGTTAATATTGATTTAACTTACACGATTTTTTATATTTTATTGGCTTCAACAGTATCCTTAATTGTTTTGTTAAAATTATCTAAATATATCCTCATTTTTATTAGAAAAGTTAATTTTAAGATTTTATCATTATTTTTTATTGTTTTTTGCACAGTCATTATAATAATTGGAAGCTATAACACATATTTAACTTACCATCTCGTTGTTTATCTAACTGCGATTTGTATAGGGCTTTTGGCATTAAAAAGTAAATCAAATCTATCAAATATGATGAACGTCTTAATATTCCCAACAATATTGTATTTTTTGAGGGAATAGTATGGATTTAAAAGGGCAGTTGTTAAATAAAAGGACGATAATTTCATTCATTATCTCGTTTGGGATAATTTTATACATCCTTTTAAAAATAGATTTAAATAAATTAATTACAATTTTAAAAAATGCAAATATTTTTTATTATTTTCTTGCAATAACTATGTTTTATCTTTCAATATTAATTAAAAGCTACCGTTGGAAAATTTTCCTAAAAAATATTAATATTAATCTAAATTTAAAAAATGCATTTGTAATATACTATTTATCCATGTTTGTGAATTCTTTGGTTCCAGCCAAATTAGGAGATGTTTATAGGGGCTATTTATTAAAAAAGAAGACAAATAAATCAATATCATTAGGATTTGGGACTGTTTTTATTGAGAGGGTTTTTGATTTAGTGGCAATGATTATTTTATTGTTTATATCTGCCTACATTTCATTTAAATCAAAAATTCCAAAGGAAATAATCTACTCAATGAAATGGGGAGTTGTTGTTATATTAATTTTAATCTTACTAATCTTTATCTTCATAATATTAAATAACAAAATAAATTTAAAAAATGGAAGATTGGAAGGAATATTGATGAATTTTGAAAAAGGTTTAAAGGCAATAAAAATAAATACCCTCCCTCTGATAATTATTTTGTCATTTATTGGATGGTTTATTGAGGGTTTAACCATTTATTTTATATTTCTATCGTTGAATTTAAATTTAGATGTATTATTTGGCGTCTTTTCTGATTTAGCATCTTCGTTATTAACAGCAATTCCAATAACACCCTCTGGGTTGGGAATTGTGGAGTATGCCTTAATTTACATATTAAAATTAAAAGGTTTAGATTATAATAGTAGTTTCGCGGTTCTTATTCTATATCGTTCAATATCGTATCTTTCAATCGTTTTATTTGGAGCGATAATGTTTTATATCGTTGAGGGGAATGTTCTAAAAGAATCTAAAAATAGGAAATCCTAAATTAAACTACATTTTAAAAACACGATAAAAACATAAATACCTAATTATATTACCAATAAAACAATAAGAAATATAATTGGTGATAGGATGAAGCTAACATTTGATTTGGATGGGAAGATTATATTTAGCAAAGAATTAGATGATGAGGCAAAAAAAGCAGTAGAGGAAGTTTTAAAAAACGCAGATAGTATTTTTTTAAGGGGAGTTCCAAAAGGTAAGGAAGATGGGGCATCAAAAATAAAAAGCTATGAGTTTGAAGGCAACACTTTAAAGTTAAAGATTGTCTCTGGAACTTATACAAGAGCCCATGAAGGTTTAATTAGATTAAGAAAGCCATTAGCTGAAAAATTGGGGAGGAATTTTAGAATTGGAGTTAGAGGGATTGAGATAGATAATTATGTAATAACAATTGAAACAGAGGAAGATAAAGCTAAAAAATTAGATGGCATTAAAGTCCCTGAATGTGAGGCAAAAGTTGAAGGAAACAAAATTATATTGGCATTTAAGAATATTGGGGAGAGTGAATTAAAGAGAAATATTATTGATAGGGCAATAAAATTTGTAAAAATGGAATTGGAGAAGGAAGAAGAGGACTTAACATTCAAAGTTTGTAAAATACCTCCCGGGACAGTAGTTAGCGAATACAAAGCAAAGAGAAAGATAACGTTTGACAAAGACCCAACAGATGTGGCTGAAAAACTTGGATGGGTTAAAAAATTTCCTGGGAGAGGGCAATGGTTTTATACCCCACCAATTACTGCCTTGTTTAGAGCTTTGGAAGAGTTGATAGTTGAAGATGTTGTTAAAAAGATTGGATTTCAAGAGTGCTTATTCCCAAAGCTCATTCCATTGGAGATTATGTATAAGATGAGATACTTGGAAGGATTACCAGAGGGAATGTATTATGTTTGCCCACCAAAGAGAGAGCCAGAGTTATTTAAAGAGTTTGTAAATGAGATGATGATTAAAAAAGAAATTCCAATTGAAAAATTAAAAAATTTGTTAAGGGAGCCAAGTTATGTTTTAGCCCCAGCCCAATGTGAGCCATTCTATCAATTCTTTGAAGGGGAGGTTATAGATGTTGATAAACCGGTTATGTTCTTTGATAGAAGTGGATGGACATACAGATGGGAAGGTGGGGGAGCGAGAGGTTTAGATAGGGTTAATGAGTTTTTAAGGGTAGAGTGTGTTTGGATTGGAAGCCCAGAGTTTGTTGAAGAAACAAGGGACAAAACATTAAAATATGCTGAAAAGTTGGCTCAAAAACTTGATTTAGAGTATTGGGTTGAGGTTGGAGATGACCCATTTTATTTGGAGGGAAGGAAGAAGGAAGATAGAGGAATTGAATTCCCAGAAGTTCCAAAGTATGAGATGAGGTTGTGGCTACCACATATAAAAGATGAAAGGAAAGGGGTTGCTGTTACATCAGCAAATGTGCATGGGACACACTTCGTTGAAGGATTTAGAATTAAGGACTATAAAGGAAGAAAGGTTTGGACTGGTTGCACTGGATATGGAATAACAAGGTGGGTTGTTGGTTATTTAGCTCAATATGGGTTTGATTTTGATGACTGGCATCCAGTAATAAAGAAGAAGATTAAAAAGCTTCCAGAAGTTCCTCAATTAATAACTTGGCCTAAGAAGGATGAATAAATTTTCTTTAATTTTTTTAACCTTTGGTGATAATATGAGATTTTATGATAGGAAGAAAGAATTAAATTATCTAAAAAATTATGTCCAATTAGAACCAAACTCTATTCTTTTTGTTTATGGACCCAAGTCATCTGGAAAAACTACGGTAATGCTTAGGGTTATTGAAGAATTGTCTAAAAAGGATGACTTAGTATTTTTTTACTATGATTTGAGAAGATATGCTACTCCAACAAAAGAAGAGTTTTTAAATATATTCTTTGAAAAAGGAGATAAAAAATACTTATTAAACAAATTAGAAATTAACTTAAAGATATTTAAGTTTGGTGTTGAGGAGAAGTTTGATTTTAATAATATAAAGTTAAATGACGTATTTGATAGGATTTATGAAGGAATTGAAGCAGTTATTAAAGATAATAAAAAGCCAATTTTAGTTATAGACGAATTACAAAAATTAAAAAATATTTACTTCAACGAAGGAAAATCTTTATTAAATGAATTATTCAACCTCTTTGTTCATCTAACCAAAGTAAGACATTTCTGCCATGTAATTTGTTTAACTTCTGATACTTTATTTATTGAAGAAATATATAAAAACTCAACATTAAAAAATGCTTCTGAGTATTATTTAATTGACTGGTTAAGTAAGGAAACTATAAAAAATATTTTAAAGGAGGAAGGATTTAGTGAGGAGGAAATAAGTTATTGTTTAAATTATTTATCCTTACCTTATGAAATCTCCCAACTGATAAATAATAAAAAACTTGGCTTGTCAGTTGAAGAGACCATAAAAAAATGGGTTAATGTTGAATCAGATGGGTTGAGGTTTTTAATAGCAAATATGCCAGATGATTTAGATGAAAATAAAATATATGAAATTTTGATTAAATTTAGAGATAAGATTAAAGTCAATGACTATGAGATTATTAAGAGAGAGTTAATAAAAGAATTTAAGTTTTTAGTAGAAAATGAAATATTATTTTATGACGTAATAAATGGAATAATAAAACCCACATCCATTATAGAATGGCATGCCATAAAAGAGATTTTAGATAATAGGTGATTTAATGATAATTAAAAGAATAAAAATGGATGTTTCCCCATTGGATGTTTATGAGCAAATTAGAGGGGAAAATACATTTTTATTAGAATCAGCCGAAGGGGTTCCAAAGGTTGCGAGATATTCAATCTTAGGAAAGGCGGAAGGGAAAGTAATATTTAAAAAAAATGAGCTGAAAGTTGAAAGTTTTACAGAATTTGGAGATAAAGCCAAAGATTTAGAAGGGAAATATGAATGTCCATTAGATGCTTTAAGAGAAGTTAGAAATGAATATCTTAAATATATTGATATATCTAACATTCAACCAATACCAAGATTTAAAGGAGGTTTAGTAGGATATTTAAGTTATGATATTATTAGATACTGGATTGATTTATCAAATATCTACCCAAAACCAATAAATGATTTAAAATTTCCAGATGCAGAGTTTTTTATTGTTAAGAACTTTATATCATTTGATTTAAAGGAAAAGATTATTAATTTAATAGCTGAAAGTAAGGAGAAAATTAAAGAATTTGAAGAAATCATTAGGACAGCAAAGATAAAGAAAAATGAAAAAGAAAGAAAAAATAATAATGTGAATTTTAACAAGGATTTAAAAATAAAATCCAACATGAGCAAGGAGGAGTTTATTGAGGCAGTTAAAAAAGCTAAGGAGTACATTTTTGCTGGGGACATTTTCCAAGTGGTTTTATCAAGAAGAATTGAGATTGACTTAGATAATTTAGACAAATTAGAAATTTACAAAAAGATTAGGGAAATAAATCCCTCTCCATATATGTATTATTTAGATTTTGGAGAGAGGAAAATTATTGGCTCATCACCAGAGATTTTGGTTAGAACTGATTACATAAACAATAAAAAGATGGTTATAACAAGACCCATAGCTGGAACAATTAGGAGGGGTAAAACAGAAGAAGAAGATAAAGAGTTGGAGAGAAAGCTATTAAGTGACGAGAAAGAGAGAGCTGAGCACGTTATGCTTGTAGATTTGGCAAGAAATGACATTGGAAAGATATCAAAATTTGGAACTGTTGAAGTTACCGACTTTATGACAATAGAGAAATATTCCCATGTCCAACATATAGTAAGTAATGTCGTTGGGGAGTTAAAAGATAATTACGATTCGTTCTTAGCTGTAAAAGCCACCTTCCCAGCTGGAACTTTGAGTGGAGCTCCAAAGGTTAGGGCGATGGAAATTATTGAAGAGTTGGAAAAAACTTGGAGAGGACCTTATGGCGGGGGAGTTGGCTATTTCGGATGGGATGATTTAATGGATTTAGCTATAACTATCAGAACATTTGTAATTAAAAAGAATAAGGGGTATATACAAGTTGGTGCTGGAATAGTGGCTGATTCAATCCCAGAAAATGAATGGGAAGAGACGGAGAGGAAAGGAATGGCTAATGTTAAGACGATTGAGAGTTTAGTTAGGAAAATCTAAAAACAATTATATATTAAAAATATTTAAATAACAAAAAATAGATTTTATGAGGTTTTGATAAAGTTTGGTGATTTTATGGCAGTTGCCTATGCAAAATTATATGAGTTAATTTATAAAAATGTTAAGGATGAGAAAAAAGCGGAGGAGTTATATAGAGCAGTTGAGGAATTTATAAAACAAAATGAGATAATAGAATATGTTTAAAGAAGAAAAAATAATTATTAAAAATGAATTAAAAGATGAGTTGAGGAAAGAGTTAGCCACAAAAGATGATATTTTGTTAGTGGAAGAGAGATTAAGGGGAGAACTGAAAGCAATGAAAGAGGAAATATTAAGGTATGTTGATAATAGATTTAACCAATTAGACAAAAAATTGACAGTTGGATTTGTGATTTTGATATTACTCTATATATTAACAAATCCAAATGCTATTGAGTTGATAAAACTACTATTTGGTTTAAAATAAATTAAAAAATTCAATAAGGAGGGGATAATCATAATTAAAAAACTAATTGAAGCATTAAGACAGGCACAAGATGATGACTTTAAAATATTAAAAATTATAGAAATATCAATGAGACATCACGAGTGGGTGCCATTGGATGAGATTGTTAGAAAGGCGAAGATGCCAGAAAAGGATGTGTTGTATAGATTAAAGAGATTGAACAAATTTGGATTTGTTGTGAGAAGCACTTATGGTTATGCTGTTTCAATGGGAGGTTATGATGCTCTTGCAATAAATGCATTTGTTAAAAAGGGTATATTAAAAGCCATAGGTAATAAGTTGGGGGTTGGTAAGGAGGGGGACGTTTATACCGTCTTACTGAATGATGGGAGAGAGGCAGTTTTAAAATTCCATAAGCATGGGAGGACTTGCTTTACAAGAGGGAAGAGATACAGGGAGTATTTAGCTGACAAGCATCATATAAGTTGGTTGTATGTTTCAAGATTAACGGCTGAGAGAGAGTTTAAGATTTTAAATGAGTTATTTCCAATCGTTAAAGTTCCTGAGCCAATAGCGTGGAATAGACATGCCATTATTATGGGTAAGGTTGTTGGAGAAGAGTTAAAGAGATTGGACTTATCAGAATTTATGAGTAAGGAGGAGATTAAGGACTTGTTTTGGAAAATTATTGAGGAAATTAAAAAAGCTTATGAAATTGGCTACATACATGGGGATTTAAGTGAGTTCAACATCCTATTAGATGAGAGTGGAGATTTCGTTATTATCGATTGGCCTCAGGCAGTGCCTAAATATCATCCAGACGCTGAGTTTTATTTAAAGAGAGATATTTGGAATGTAGTAAGGTATTTTAAAAAATATAAGATTGATAAAGAGGATGAGAGGATTGATGTTGATAAAATCTTTGAGTATATAACTAAATAATGGTTTTGATAAAGTTTGGTGATTTTATGGCAGTTGCCTATGCAAAGTTATATGAAATTATAGCCAAATATATTAAGGATGAAAAAAGAGCGGAAGAATTGTATAATGCAGTTGTAGAAGTTATTAAAGAAGAAAAAATAATTATTAAGCATGAGTTAAAAGACGAGCTAAAGAATGAATTGGCTACAAAAGAAGATATACTGCTTGCAGAAGAACGAATATTAAGGTATGTTGATAATAGATTTAACCAATTAGACAAAAAAATGACCGTTGGATTTGTAATTTTAATATTGCTCTATATATTAACAAATCCAAATGCTATTGAGATAATAAAACTATTATTTAGTTTAAAATAACTTTTTTAAGTGGATTTTATGGCATTTGATGAACTTTGTGATGAGGTTATATTAAATTGTGAAGATGGCAAAGATTTTGCTTATATCTTAAAATTAACTTATTTAAATGAGTTTGAGAAAATTAAAAATTTAGATTATAAAAAATTTGGCATTATTGAGAAAGATGATTTATTATTTTATGGGAAAAACTATCCATTATTTAAAAGTTTATTATTTTTTAATGAAATTCCTGTATTTAGGAAAGAGAAGGAGAGCATTTTATTCTTGAAAAGCATTGAAATAAACCCAAAAGATACATTAAACTCCCTAAGTTATAAAGAAAAAATAAAATTAGGCAATGAATTTCTAAAAAGATGTTTAAAATTCGTTTCTAAGGAATATATCAATTATATTCCCTATTTAATTTTTGGGAAGGAATATTATTTTAAAGGAGTTTGTTTAAAAGAGTATGTCTCTGCTTTAAATGGGCTGTATAAAATCGGCAAGAAAAATAAAGTTAAAAAACTAATAATCAATAGGGAACTACCTAATGAGAAAGATGTTAAAAAGTATAAGAAAAAATTAGCAAAGAAAATAATCTTATTTAAGGAAAAGTTAAATATTTATGAGATAAATTACTTTAACTTAAAATTTAATAACAAAAACTTTAAATGTCAATATATTTATATTAAACAGTCATTTTGGGATAAAATCAGCGGCTTATTTGGAGAGGGAATTGAGTTAAAATATTATCCAACGTTGGTTAATATTGCTTATTCTTCTGAAAAAGTTGATTTTATGAAGCCGTTATTTATATTTGTAGATGGGGGAGACATCTCTGTCTATGCAAAAGTCCCTAAGCTTATTTATTTGAAAGATGAATTAACATTAAATCATTTAAATTTAAAAGGTAAGTATGTATATTTTGGTAACTGGAAAAAAGATAAATTTTGGGAAATAGTGGGGAAGAAAGATGAAAAAATATAAATATTTGATACTAACAATTTTTCTTTTATTTTTAAATAGTAGTTTTGGTTATTATTTTGATTACATAAAAGTTAATGAAAATATACCTGTGAAAACAGTAACATTTAAAATTAATAAAGCTGATAACTATTCATATAAACTTAGTTTTGTCCATTACGGTAATATAAATAAAGATATGAAAATAAATCTCTATTTAAATGGAAATTTGATATATACAATTGACGATTCTAATGACGCCTCTCCCGCATATAAGAAAAATGTCACAATAGATATAACAAATTATTTGAAAGATGGAAAAAACATTTTAAAAGTTGAAGCTGTAAATCTAATTGGAAATGAGAATTACCATCCCTACTATGTCCTAAAAGATGTTTATATAAATGAGCCACAAACTAAAACTCCAATAAGTTTTGAGTTAATGGTTATTACTTTGTTAATTATGAGTTTTTTAACATTAAAAAATTATGAAAATTAAATGAATAATGAAATGATAAGGAAAAAGTGGTACTATAATGATAAAATACCAAAGATTGCATCTAAACTTTTATTGGAATTTAATAAAAAATCGATTATAAACAAATTGAAAGAAATAATTTTAGATTACATTAATGAGAAAAACTTAGAGTCATATAAATTGGCAGTTGAGTTATTGAAAATATTAAAAAAACTCAGATGAAAAGGAATTTGAGAATTTATTATAGTTCTTTTCAAAAGTGAATAAAATTTATTAAGGAAGTTTGAACTCCTTCCTAATGGAAGGAGTTCATCAGTGCCTTATGTGTTCTAAAATATTTTGAAAAGAACTATGAACTACATAAAAAAGAAACATTATAGAAAAAGAAATCTCATGAGTTTGATAGATAAGTTGAGGTGAATAACATGTCAAAAGGAAATGTTATTTATGTGGAAAAATTATTGATAAGAGAGGGCATTGGTTTTAGAATTTTAGCAAGAAATCTACCTATTGAAGTTAAATGCAAAATTCGTAGAAAAAAGCAAAATGGATTTGCCCAATATGCTTTGAGACATTTTGCGATGAATGTGCTGAAAAGCATGCCGAGGAAGAAGGATACGATGCAGATGAGTTATCCTACCAATAGTTAATTCTCCAAGATGTGGAGTTTGTGGATACGTTGGTTCTGAGAAGTATGGGGATATATAAGGTGATACAGTAAAAGATTATCCAAGGGTTATTCTATGAGAAAAATAAAATTGATAATTTTTCCTGGATATTATATTCCACATATTGGAGGATTGGAAACGCATGTAGATGAGTTTGTAAAATACTTATCTAATGATGGAAATTATGATATTTATATATTTGCACCAAATATTCCAAAATACAAAGAGTTTGAAATAAGATATAATAACGTCAAAGTTTATAGATATCCGGCATTTGAGATTATCCCAAACTACCCAGTGCCAAATATTTTTAATATAAAATTTTGGAAGATGTTTTTTAATTTATACAAGATTGACTTTGATATTGTTATGACAAGGACGAGGTTTTTTTCAAACACCCTGTTAGGTTTTATATTTGCAAAATTGAGATTTAAAAAGAAGAAGTTAGTTCATGTCGAGCATGGTAGTGCCTTTGTTAAGTTGGAGAGTGAATTTAAAAATAAATTATCTTATATTTATGATAAGACCATTGGAAAGTTAATATTTAAAAAGGCAGATTATGTTGTGGCAATATCAAAAGCTGTTAAAAACTTTATATTGGAGAATTTTATTGATGATAAAGAGATTCCAATAATTTATAGAGGTTTAGAAATTGAAAAAATCGAGAGTATTGAAGAAGATAAAGAAATCAAGAAAAAATTTAAAAATAAAATAAAACTATGTTTTGTTGGAAGATTATATAAGTGGAAAGGGGTTGAAAATATCATAAAAGCATATATTGATTTACCAAAGAATTTAAAAGAGAAGATAGTTTTAATTGTTGTTGGCTATGGAGAGGACTTAGAGAGATTAAAAAAAATAGCAGGAAATTATCTAAACAATGGAATTTATTTTACTGGGGAGGTAGATTTTGAAAAAGCAATTGCAATTATAAAGGCATGTGATATTTATATTCACTCTTCATACAAAGGAGGGGGGTTATCAAGCTCTTTATTGCAAGCGATGTGTTGTGGAAAGGCAATTGTTGCAAGTCCATATGAGGGGGCGGATGAAGTTATTATAGATGGATACAACGGTATTTTACTAAAAGATAACTCTCCAGAAGAAATTAAGAGAGGAATTTTAAAATTCATTAAAAATATGGAGATGGCTAAAGTTTATGGTGAAAATGCAAAAAAGTTTATAAAAGAGAACTTTAATTGGGAAAAGTCAGTTAATGAATATAAAGAGGTTTTCGAGGAATTGTTAAAAAATTTATAATGTGGTTTTCATGAAAATTTACAAGAGATTTGAAGAAAAAATTTACATGTTGGCAAAAAAATATTCAAAAAAGGTAGGCTTGGATTTGCCATATTTTATAAAGGGAGGTTTCTGGTTAAGTGTTGGTCAATTTTTTAGCTTACTGAAAGGATTTATTTTAAGTATTGTTTTTGCCAATTTTTTATCAAAGGAAGTTTTCGGTGAATATAGTTTTATAATGGCTGTTTTAGATATTGCCGGAATTTTTGCCTTGCCAGGTATGGGAGTTGCTGTTATTCAAGCAGTTGCAAGAGGTTATGAAGGAACATACTTTAAAGCATTGAAAGAGATTTTTAAATGGAGTTGGTTGGGTAGCTTGTTTTTGTTATGTTTCTCTATTTATGAATATCTATTTGGAAGATTTGATTTGTGTTTGATATTTTTGATATTGTCTTCTTTATTTCCTTTTTATTCTATATCTAGGTTCTATCCAAATTTCTTTAATGGAAAAAAGAAATTTGATGTATTGGTTAAGTTATCTTCATTTTTTAACATTATTTCAACAATTTTAATTGTTATTGTAGTCTTGTTTACAAAGAGTGCCTTTTGGATAGTCGTTGTTACTGTTACAATACAGATATTAATACAGGGATATTTCAGTTTGGTTTATGTTAAAAAATTTGTTGAAAATGATTATGTTGATGAAAGTAGTATAAGATTTGGGAAAAGTATTAGCAGTTCAATGGCGTTTTCAAACATTGCCAATAATTTTGATAGCTTAATTATCACTTACTTTTTAGGATTCTCCGATTTAGCTATCTTTAAGATTGTTACATTATTACCTAATCAGATTAAGATTTTTGCTAATGCATTATCTCCAATGTTATTACCTAAAATGGCTTCTCAAAATACGAGCAAAAGAGATTTAATGAAGTATTTTAAAAAATTTTTTTTAATAGTCATTTTTTTGATTTTAATTTATCTTATTATTGCTCCATTTATTTTTAAGTGGTTTTATCCAAAATACTATGACTATGTTTGGTTGAGTATGCTTTTTCATTTGAGTTTTATAGTTATGTTGTATATTCTACCATTTAATTATTTGATAAAAGAAAAAAAAGGATATTTGATAAATAAATTTTATACTTATTCTGCTATATTATTGATATTTCTAAGTTTAATTGGGATTTATTTTTATGGTCTTTTGGGAGCAATTATGGCAAGAATTATATATAGAGTATTTATAGTATTTATAACTTTTTTATTTTTTTTGAAATACTGCAAATAAATGAGCGGCATTTTTTTCATTTGTCATCCTTAAATTTGTTCTATAGTATTTAATGAAAATGCTCCTTAATCTAACATTATTAAGTATAAAAAACTTATTAACTAAAAGGAAATTTATAATACGCGTTTTGATCGATTTAAAATTGTGGATGAAGTAAATTTCTTTTAAGTTAAAATACGGTTTTGTTTGGTTAGTTAATAATTCTACGTTATAATGTCTGTAGTGTTTTGGATTAAGTTTTAAATTTGTTGTTGGAACACTAAGTAATAGTAACCCACTATCTTTTAAATTGTTATGGATTACTTCTAAAAAATCATCGATTTCATTATCTGGAATATGTTCTAATGTTTCAATGCATAATATAATATCGTATTTTTTCTTAGCGTTTTTAAAATCACAATTAAAGAATTTTAAATTGTCTAAACCATATGAAAAAGCTTTTGCAAAAAGTATTGCTCGTTTTGACAGATCAAATCCTTCAAATAATATATTCTTATGTCTTAGTGCTAATTCCAATAATATTTTACCATCCCCACATCCCACTTCAGCAACATTTTCTATATTTTTGTTTTTTGAGAGTTTTTGAAAGTGCTCAATTATGAAACTAACGTAAGAATAATATTCCAAACCCCAAGAAAGTACATCAAAAAAAGAGTAATTTTCTAAGTCTAAAAGATGATGATAAGGTCTTAGATATTGGTTATCTTGAATTTTAAATTTATCGTTATTCATATTTACACCTCACTTTTAAAAATCTCTACAATCTTTTTAGCTCTTTTCTCCCATGTATAATTTTTAACCTTCTTATAAGCATTTTTTACCAATCTATCTTGTAATCCTCTATCACTTATAAGTTTTTCTATTTTTAATGCTAAGTCTTTCTCATCATCAGCCTTAAAAAATAAAACTTCATTCTCACTGACTACTTCTTTAATACTTGGTAAATTACTTGCTATAATAGGTCTTTTAGACGCCATATACTCAAATAACTTTAATGGAGAGGTATATTTAACTGAAATTTTATACTTAGAAGAGTTTGGAATAACCAAAATATCTGATGCTTTTAAAAATAGATGAATCTTAGAGTGATCAACAAATGGAACAAAAATTATATTTTTATATTTATATTTCTTTCTCAATCTATTTATCTGTTTTTCACCACCACCAACAATTAAATAAATAATATTTTCCTTATTTTCTAAATAATCGTAAGACTTTAAAAATGTTTCATATCCTTTCCAATTCTGCAAACTTCCTGTGTAGGTTATTATTATCTTATCTTTTGGCAGTTTTAAAATGTTTCTTGCCTCCTCTTTTGAAATATCAATATCAAATTTCTCTAAATCAACTCCATCATGGAAAACATATATCTTATCTTCGTTAAAACCTTTTTTTATTAGATCATCTTTTAATCCTTCACTAATAACTATACAACAATGCAAATTTTTAAAAGTTCTTTTAAATAAAAAGTGCCAAATTTTATCCTTAGATGCATCGTGCAACTCATAAATAACTTTTTTACGTTTAAACAACTTAGAGACCAAAAAAGCAAATATTAAATCTCTTGTATAAACCCAATTATAATCACTTTTAAGCTTTAAAAACTTTAAAAATAACAATAAACTCTTTATATAATAGTTTCCAAATGGCTTTAAAGAGACTACATCAAAATCAACATCCTCTCCATAAAATTTTTTAATAATACCCTTATCACAATTAAAACCTACTAATGTAATGCTTTGTCCAATTTTTTTGAATGCTTTACACATCTTTAAAACCTGAATTCTGTTAGCACAAGGCTTTGAAAAATCAGCATTATGAACATACAGTATTTTACTCATCTTCACTCACCAATTTATAAATTTCAACAATTCGTTTTCCATAATCTTCCCAAGTATATTGTTCTGCTTTTTTTCTTGCTCTTTTTCCAAATTCCTTAATTTTCTCTCTATTATTATAAAAGAATAAAATTTTTTCTTTTAAACTTTTAACGTCCTGTATAGGAATTATGAACCCATCTATCCCGTCTTCTACAACACTTCCAGCATTTTCTGTGGTTATAACTGGTAATCCACAAGCTAATGCTTCATAAACTGACTTAGCAGAACCTTCCAACAAAGAAGGAAACACATAAATATGATTTTTTGGTAGTTCTTCATTTATATTACTTACAAATCCATGCAACTTTATATGATACTTTTCAGCATCTGTTAAGTATTTTTTAACTTCTGGGTAGACTCTACCATAAATGTTTAATTCAGCATCTTTTAGGTTTAACTCTTTCCATGCCTTAATTAAATAAGGAATACCCTTTCTATTATTAACGTTCCCAGAAAATGCTACTCTAAATATTCCATTATAATCCTTTCCAATTGGTTTAAATTTCCCTATATCAACCCCAAAAGGCACTACAAAGATTTTTTCTTCATCAATACCCTCATTTATTAAAGATTTTTTTACAAAGTTCGATGGAGCTACGTAATAATCAATATATTCTATGGCATTCTTCACATATTTGGGAATTTCCAATTTTTCCCCCTTAAATAAAACATCATAATCCTTAATCTCCTTCAAAACATTTGGAAACGCCATCGGTACATCTTGAATAATTTTTATATTTGGGTTTTTTTCTTTTATGTATTTATAGACTCTTGGCAAAAAATCCCATGAATGAATTATATTATATTCACTTAAATCTATTTTTTTTATTTTTTTTATAGTAAAATATTCAAATATATTATCTTTAACTTCATTAGCTGGAAATTTCTTTGATACATAGATGGGAATTGCAGTTAATGCCTTCATAACCATATCTGAATAAGGAAAAATCTGAGTAATATCGTAGTCGTCTTTGAGATTCTCATTATATCCTCTACAAATTATCTTCAATGGAATGTTGTGTTTAATTAATTCGTCAGCTATTGGTTTTGCCCTTGCACCAATCGTATTTTTAACACCAAAATCAGAATTTAGAAGGAGTAGGATTTTCATAAAGATTACACCTTAATAATTATGATGATTTTATTATCTTACTTTACAAACAGCAATTAATGATGGGGATAGTCTTGGAAAAATATTTGAAATAAATTTTTCAAAATTTCCTTTAAAACCTTTGTATTCGTCTTTTATAGCATATCTTATTTCTATAATTTGATAATTCTTTCTTAACAACAAGTTTTCTAATAATATTTTCGAGAAACCAATTACATGTCCATACTTTATTTCACAATTTCTATCTTTCCAATGTGGTGATTCCAAACCGAATAGAGTATGTCTTATTATATATCTCAATGAAAGCATGTTTGGTGTTGTTATTATTAAAATTCCATTTGATTTTAAAAATTTTTTTATATTATCTAAAAATAACCCAGGGTTTTCAAGATGTTCGATTAACTCTCCAGCAACAATTACATCAAATTTTTTATTAAGTTTAGATAAATTATCCAACTTTTGAACATCATCATATATGACGTTGTAGCCTTTTTTCTTTAGGTTTTCTATTCTTTCTTTATCAATATCAAGACCCCATAATTCTTTAGCATATTTCATTATAAATTTGTGGAGTGGTGAAAATTCAACGTTTTTATCTTCTCCTAAAAAACCAACGTCAAGGACTATTTTATCCTTAATGTACTTTTTTATAATTTGGTTTCTCCCCACGTTTTCACCCAGTGCCTCTTTCATCTAAACGCAGTTATTTTAATTTTATAATCTTTAACTATGATAGATTATCCAAGCAATAATATCCCATCTAACACTCTCTTCAATTACTCTATTACTCTAATAAATGCCATCATCTAAATTAATTAAAAAACTCTTTAACATCAACATGCTGTTTTATGATTTCATTCACCCTTTTCCAACCATTTTCTTGTAGAGATTTATAAAACTCCTTGTTATCCAATAACTCAACAGTCTTTTCTGCAAGTTCCTTCTCATTCCATGTTTTTAAAACAATGCCAGTTTTACTGTCATCAACTACTGAGGACAACGCCTCTATTTTTGAGACAATCACTGGAACTTTTGCATACCACGCCTCTAAGATGACATTTGGAATTCCTTCAAAGTTTGATTTACTCAACAACCAAAAAACATCTGCCGCTTTGTAGAACTTCCACAAATCTTTATGATTAGTATATCCTACAAAGATAACTCTACTATCAATCCCTAATGTTTTTGCTAACATTTTTAGATTTTTTTCTTCTTCTCCTTCTCCAACAATTAAATAAACATAATTTTCTGGTAGGTATTTCATTGCCTTAATTCCCATCTCAATATTTTTTTCCTTAGTTAATCTTGCAACTGTCAATATAACCTTTTTGTTAGCTAAATTATATTTTTCCAAAACCTCCTGTAGATTAGCATCATCAAAGAACTCCTTATCCACCACATCCCTTGGAGCAAAAATCATTTTTCCTTTAAATCCCAATTTCAATGCATAGTTTTTTAAATATGGGGAATTATATAGTAAGACGTCTATTTTTTTAAATGCTAAGTAATCCAAGACATAAAAGATATTTCCAGCAATCTTTCTAATTCCTCCCTTTGATTTGACTATTTCTGCTGTTATATCCCTTAAAAATCCAACTACTTTGTAATTACCCTTTGGAACAGTAGATAACAAGTATATAAATGGAGAATAGATATAATCCGGCTTAAATTCTCTAATTATCTCTATCAACCTATTTCTAAATCTTATTAAATCGAAGATTTGCTTAGTTGGTGATGATTTAAAAAGCTCAACTTTAATATTATTCTCTGGCTGTATTATTTTGTTATACCTACTTAATGCTAATATATAGTATTCATTATTTTTATCATAAGCCCCATCTTTTTCTTTAAACCAATGTTCAAATTTATCGTAAGCATTTAAAAACCAGTCATCCCAATCTTGATATAACACTAAAATTTTTTTCTTCATTTTTTCACCGCAATTACCAAAATTGAAGGACCTTTCCCTCTTTTAAATCTTAGATTATCAATAAATTTAAAAGGTTTCCACAAAATATTGGATATTTTAAAAACAATCTCATCGATACCAACGAATTCTTTCCCACTTGCAGTGGTTTTGTTTCTTAACTCACATCTTATATTCTCCCTAATTTTTAATAATTTTTCCCTTCCGATAACATACTTTAGGCTATAAAAAAGGAATTGCTTTGAGGATAGATAAAGGTGAAACAGCAAATTTCCAGCAGAATCACCTTTATAGGTTTCTAAATAAATGACTTCAAATCCATGTTTTTCTAACATTTTCTTAATGGTTTTTGGAGAGTAATAAAAGAGATGTGCTGGTGGGGATAACCACTCCCAATACTTACCACACAATTTAAATTCATAGGAATCAATATTCGGCAAAGTGAGAACTAAAAATCCCCCCCTCTTTAAAACTTTATTGATATTTTTTAATATTTCATTTTGATTAGTTAAATGTTCTAAAACATCTAACAATACAACTACATCAAAAAATTCTTTTTTGTTTGCATACTTAGATTGTAAAAAATCACAATTTTCAATCTTAATTCCAAAATATCTTTTGGCATTTTCACAAGCATTTTTTGAAATTTCCACTCCATAAGGAATAAAACCTCTTTTCTTAACTTCATTTAAGAAAAATCCATGTGATGCACCTATTTCTAAAATTTTAGAATTTTTCTTAAGTCCAAATTTCTCTAGTAAGTTTAAGATCTTTTCTGCTTTTTTTATAATCTTTAGTCTCTGATACTCTGGCACTGAATATTCGAAGTTATAATACTCTTTTAACTCTTCATCCGTTGGTAGTGGGTTTATAAATACTAACCCACAGTTTTTACATTCAACTAAATTATAATATTTGTTTAAATCATCTTTTTTTAGGGTTAATTTAAAGTCTTTTTTTCCACATAAAGGACATTCTATTTGTTTATTCATTTTTTTCACCATTTAGTAAAATTTCCCGTTTTCAAAAAATTTATAAATCTTATTTTTTATGTCTTCAACTGGTATGGCTTTTAAGCCTTCAACATCTTTATCAATGTATTCATATTCATAGTTATAGAATTTCTTTAGAGGTTTGTAATCGTTATACCACAAATAATCATAAATTCCATGTCTCTTAAAGTTTTTTGGTAATCTATAGATTGGATTAACTGGGCCAAATAATGCTAAAGTAGGAGTTTTCACCAAAAATGCAAAATGCATTGGGCCACTATCTGAAGTTATAAATAAATCTGCAAATTTTAAAAAATACATTGCCTCTTTAATGTTGAACTTTCCAGCAACATCTTCAACAAAAATACCTTTTTGTTTTAGTTTATTTTTAATATAATTGACTGTTTCAACTGCATCTGGTCCTCCATACAATATAATGTTAAAATCTTTATAAATTTCTTCAATTAATTTAACATAATTATCTTTATCCCACATTCTTGTTTTCCATAAAGTAAAAGGATTAATAACAACTATTTTTTTGTTTTTATCTAATTTTAGATTATTTACTACCATTTCAACGTTTTTCTTTATATATTCAGAGAAATCAACTGTTATTAACTCTTCCTCTAAATCCTCTATGCCCAAACTCTCTGCAATTTTAAGAGCCATGTTCCAATAATGCTCATTTTTTGTAAATCTTAAACCAGATTTTTTTAATTTAAAGTTGGATAAAATCTCCCAACCTCCCAAATATCCTAATTTATATTTTGGATTTAAAATCTCTAAATAAAATGTTTGGTTTATTCCTCTATTCATGATAATTCCTAAGTCATATCTCTCATCTCTCAATTTATAAAACTCTTTCATTAAATCAAAAACCCCTCCCTTCACAACAATTATTTTATCAAGCTCATTAACCTTATCAAAAATGTCTTTGTCAGTTATTAGGTGTATTTCTGCATTTGGAAAATGTCTTCTAAGTGTTTTTATAAAAGGAGTATCCATTATCAAATCTCCAAGTCCCATGGGTTTTGTGCATATCAACGCAATTTTTTTAAATTCTTTTTGATAATCTACACTTTTCTTTGGAAAATATTTATATCTAACATAGAAAGGAAACTCCAAAGTTTTGACAACGACATATTTAGCATAATTTTTTAGACGTTTTAAAATTAACTTATCCATCTTTCCCACCATTTTGTAAATAAAAATAGTCTAATCTTATAAATATTATAGAGCTTATTATCTTTTTTTAAAACTTCATTTTTATAGAATTCAGCTAAATCATTAAAATTTAGCTCTTTCAAGATATTTATTCCTTTATCTAAAACAACCATATATTTTTCTTTTAGAATCCACTTATCTAATGGTGGTTCAAAGCCTCCTTTCCCTTTACTCAAAATATCTTCTGGTAGAATATCTTTAATAATCTCCCTCATCAATTTTTTTGTCTTAAAAAAATTAACCTTCCACTCAGTTGGGATTTTTTGGCTAAATTCTGCAAACCTATAGTCTAAGAATGGACTTCTAACCTCCAATGCATTTGCCATCGATGCCCTATCAACCTTAACCAGGAAGTTATCTGCCAGAGTCCTAAATAACAAATCAAAAACTCTAATTGATTCAGATAAATTGTTATTTGTCTTATTTAGGCAGTATTTTAAGTTTTTTTCTACCCAACTCTTACCCTCTTTTGTGATAATAAACCTTCCATTAAATAGCTTAGAGTAAAACCCCTCATAATTCTCAATAAGAGATAAATTAATAGCTTCTCTAACTAAAAATACAATATTACTCCTCAGTAAATTGCTATTGGGGATTTTTAAAAATAGTTTTCTAACAAACTTGGGAATTTTTTTTAAATATTCTATCCTTCTACTAACTAAATGAAACCTATACCCACCAAACACTTCATCCCCCCCATCCCCACTTAAAACAACAGTAACATATTTTTTAGCTATCTCAGAAACTTTATATGTTGGAAATCCACTATAATCCCCAAATGGTTCATCGTAAATCCAGCTGTATTTGTCAATTAGCCCTTCAAAATCTTTCTCTTTAAAGTAATAATGATGATGTTGAGTTTTAAAATAATTAACAACTATTTTAATATAGGGAGTTTCGTCATACTTTCCCTCAAAGCCAATTGAGAAAGTATGTAATTTACTTAAATCTGTAAATTGTCTCATAACTCCAACAACTGTTGAGCTATCTAACCCCCCACTTAAAAACGCTCCAACAGGAACATCACTCCTCATTCTTATTTTAACAGCATCATATAACAGCTTTCTACCCTCTTCAATCAATTTCTTTTTATCATAAATTGGCTTGTAATCAGGCAATTCCCAGTAATAATATTTTTTAATCTCTTTTTTATTTAAATCAAAAATTAAATTTTGTCTTGCTTCTAATTTAAAAGTATTTTTATAAATAGAGTATGGAGAAGGAATAAATCCCAAGGCAAAATACAATTTAACCGCATCTTTATTGATATTTTCTTTTTTGTTTATTTCTTTAACTGCCAAAATTCCTTTTAATTCTGAGGAAAAAATAAATTCTTCCCCATCCCAATAATAGTAAAATGGCTTAACTCCTAACCTATCTCTTGAACAAAATATTAAATTTTTTCTTTTATCAAAAATACAAAAAGCCCACATACCATTAAACTCTTTAACACAATCAAAACCTAATTTTTCATAAAGTTTTAATATTATTTCTGTATCTGTCCCTGTTTCTGTTTTTAAGTTAAATTTTTCCTTCAACTCTAAATAATTATAAATTTCTCCATTATAAACAATAATAATATCTGCCTTATCTAAATCTTTATCGCTATAAATTATTTTATCCTCTTCAACATTGTAACCCATTGGCTGATGCCCCTTCTCACTTAAATCCAATATTGCCAATCTAACATGACCTAAACTAATAGAATAGTTTTTATTATTAAAAATAAAAACTCCTTCATCGTCTGGACCCCTATGTTTAATTGCCTTATTCATCTTATCAATTTCTTCTTTTAAAATTCCTTTATTATCAAATCTAATTATGCCATTTATTCCACACATTATAATCCCCAATAAGTAAAACCTTTATTTTTAACTTCATTTTTATTAAATTTTCTTTTTATAATCTATTAATATTCCTCCATAATTTAAATAGTCCAAAACATTAATATCCTCAAAAACCTCATGATTTACTACATAATAAACGATAACATCATATTTTTCTTCGGGATTTTTAATATTTTTAACTCCAAAAATTTCATCTTTATCAATTAACGGCTCAACTAAGACAATATTTTCAATTCCAAAGTCCTTTAATTCGTTTATTAAAACCTCAACCTTACTATCCCTCAAATCTGGAACATTTTCTTTATATGTTGCTCCAAATTTCTTTATATGTTGCTCCAAATTTCTTTATATGTTGCTCCAAAGATGCAAATCTTTGCCTCCTTAACTAACTTGTTATTTTTTATCAACAATTTTATAATCTTATTTGCTACAAAAATTGGGATATTTTCGTTAATTCTTCTTCCAGCTAAGATAAGCTCTGGGATGTAACCCTCTTCCATAGCTTTTGATGCTAAATAATAAGGGTCTATCGGAATACAATGTCCTCCAACAAAGCCCGGATAAAATCTTAAAAAATTCCATTTTGTTGCAGCAGCATCAAAAACCTCTTTACTATCAATTCCTAATTTATCAAAAAGCATTGCCAACTCGTTAAATAAGGCAATATTTATATCTCTCTGAATGTTTTCAATAACTTTGGCTGACTCAGCAACTTTTATTGATGAGACAGGATAAACATTAGTTATCATTCCATAAATTTCACATAAAATCTTTGTTGTCTCTTCATTATATCCTGCGACAATCTTTGTAATCTTATCTATTGTATGCTCTTTATCCCCCAGGGTTGATTCTTTCAGGACTGTAGCCAATATGAAACTCTCCCAACTTCATCCCACTCTCTTTCTCTAAAATAGGCAAACAGAACTCTTCTGTGCAACCAGGATATGTTGTAGATTCATAAACGACAATAGCCCCTCTTTTTATATTTCTCCCAACAATTCTTGATGCACTCTCTAAAAATCTTAAATCAGGTTTTTTATCGTTTGTTATAGGTGTTGGGACAGTTATAATTATAACATCGCATTCTCTAATCTTTCTTTCATCTATGGTAAAGTTTATATTGTTCTTAACCTTTTCAAAATCTTCTTTTTTAAATTCATTATTTCTATCATACCAATTTTCCAATTCTTTTATTCTCTCCTCATTTATATCAAATCCAATAACTTTAAAATGCCTTGCAAAATTCATGGCTAATGGTAAACCCACATATCCCAACCCAACAACACAAATTTTGTAATTTCTTTTCATTTTAACACCCATTAGATATATTTTATCCAATCCCAGTTTTCTTTAAACCAATCTACAAATCTTTTCAATCCATCCTCAATACTAACCTTTGGTTCATACTCCAATAACTTTTTTGATTTTGTTAAATCAGCCCATGTTTTTTCAACATCTCCTGGCTGCATTGGAAGATAATTTTTAATTGCCTTTTTACCAGTATATTTTTCAATTAAACTTATTGCATATTCTAACTCTACTGGTCTATCATTTCCTAAGTTAAATATTTCATAATCAAAATCTTTTTTAATGGCATTTACAATACCATCAACAATATCAGATACATAAGTAAAGTCCCTCGCCATATTTCCATAGTTATAAACATCTATTGGTTTTTCCAATAAAATATTTTTTGTAAATTTCCAAAATGCCATGTCAGGTCTTCCATATTCCCCATAAACCGTAAAAAATCTCAAACCAATGGTTTTTATATCATACAAATGATGATAGGCATGAGCCATTAGCTCATTACTTCTTTTTGTAGCGGCATATAAAGAGATTGGCTTATCAACTCTATCATCTTCACTAAATGGAACTTTTTTATTTCCACCATAAACAGAAGATGAAGAGGCATAAATAACCTTTTCAATATCAAACCTTCTTGCAAATTCAAATATATTTAAAGTCCCCATCTCATTGGATTTTATATAAGCCCATGGATTTTTTAATGAATGTCTAACCCCTGCCTGTGCCCCTAAATGAACAATTAAATCGATATCCTTATCTTCTAAGTTTTTAACTAAACTATCCCAATCTGAGAAGTCCAATTTTATAAACTCATAGTTCTCATAATCTTTTAAAATTTCATTTCTTCTTTCTTTTAATAATGAGTTATAATAGTTATTTAAATTATCTATGCCAATAACTTTTATGTCATTATAGTTACCTAACAAATATTTACTCAAATGAAAACCTATAAACCCAGCCCCACCTGTAACTAATATATTTTTGTACTTCATCTTCCCACTCCGTAATATTTGAATCCTGATTTTTTAATTTTTTCAACGTCTAAGACATTTCTTCCGTCGAATATAACCTTTTCTTTAACTAAATCTGAGATTCTTTCCCAATCTTCTTTATTAAACCTATCATACTCAACGGTTATAATAATTCCATCAACATCTTTAACCGTCTCATATAAATCATCCAATATATATAAATTATACCCATAAAATGCTCTTGTCTTATCCAATTTATACATATTGATGGTATTTTCCCTTGCTTTTTTTACATAATCAAAGCCCTTAACTATTGCACCTTCTTCCAATAGCATATCAATTAAATTTATAGCCCTACTTTCTCTTAAATCATCAGTGTTTGGTTTAAATGCCAATCCCAAAACAGCAAAAACCTTCCCATTTAAATCTCCATAATAGTTTTTAATCTTCTTGAAAAACCACTTTATCTGCTCTTCATTAACTTTGTCAGTCGCTTTAATTAATATCGGCTCTATGTTGTTATTTTCAAGTTGTTTTATCAGTGCTTTAACATCTTTCGGGAAACAGCTCCCACCATACCCAATTCCTGCATTTAAGAATTTATTACCAATTCTCGGGTCTAAACCCATAGCATAACTTACTGTTTTTATATCCGCCCCAACTTTATCTGATAATTTTGCCAACTCATTTATAAAAGATAACTTTGTCGCTAAAAAAGCATTTGATGCATATTTTATTAACTCTGCTGTTTCCCAGTTTGTTATTACAAAAGGAATATTTTTCTCTTTGAAACAATAATATATGCTTTCCATTATCTTTATTGGCTTCTTATTTCCCAAATTTTCAAATCCCAAAACAATCCTCTCCGGATTGAAAAAATCATATACTGCTATACCCTCCCTCAAAAACTCTGGATTTGAGACAACATCAACATTATATCCACTTAAAAGTTCTTTAACCTTCCTATTTGTCCCTACTGGGACAGTTGATTTTATAACAATAACCTTATAATCATCCTTACTTATTGTTTCCTTTATCTTCTCAACAGCTGAAAATAAAAATCTTAAATCAGCATTTCCATCCCTATCTTGCGGAGTTCCAACACATAAAAAGATAACATCAGAATCTTTTATCGACTCATAAGAAGTTGTAAATGTTAGATTTTTATTTATATGTTTTTTTAACAATTCCTCTAAACCTTCCTCATATAAAGGACATTTTCCTTCATTCAATTGTTTTACCTTTGTTTCGTCAATATCAATTCCAACAACATTAAAACCAAACTCAGCTAAACCCACCGCCTGAATCAAACCAACATAACCCGTCCCAATAACTGAAACTTTCATTTAAATCCCTCTAAATTTATTTATTGTATCATAAATTTCTTTCACATCTATAACTTTCAGCCATAGAATCCCAATTAAATAAACTCCGAAATAAACTACCCCCCAACAATTAACTGCAAAATAATGTTATTTATAATTTTCGTTATCAATACCAAAGGAATTAAACTAAAAATACCTATCAAAACTGCCAAAATCCACTTTTTAATTAAAAATGAATAATTCAAAAACCTACTTAAATACCACGCCTGCAAAATCCACATTAATAAATAGCCAAAAACAGTTGTTAAAGATGCCCCAACAATTCCAAACTTAGGAATCAATAGAATATTAAATATTAAATTAAATATAGCACCAATATATAAAATCTTAGTAGATAGATGTGGCTTTCCAATACCATTTAATACAGTGAATCCAATCCTATTTAAAGTTAAAAATATTGTCCCTAAACTTAAAATCCTTATAGCTGGAACAGCAGATAAATATTGCGGATTAAAAAATAGATTTATAATAACTTCTGGAAAATAAGCCATTAATATTGCCATAGGCAGAACTAAAACAAAAGAATATAAGCAAATTCTCTCAACTCCATAACCCAGTGCTTCTTTATAACCTTTCTCCCACAACTCAGAACTTAGTGGAAAGAGAACAGAGCTAACAGCAGAGGCAAAATAACTTAATATAGAAACAGTAGGCATAGCAACATTTCTATAATCAGCAACAGCATTTAATCCAGTGAAATAAGTTAAACAAATACCATCAACATATCCTAAAACCAAACTTCCTGCACTTCCTAACATAACAGGCAATCCATAAGAAAACAAGTCCTTAATCAACTTTTTTGAAAATAAAAATTTTTCTTTAAAAAATTCTGGAAATATCTTTTTAATAAATATGCATCCATAAATCAAAATTAATAAATTGGAGTTATGGTGTAAGCATAGGTCGGGCATAAAGCTGAATGTATCTCAAAAACATAAATAAATATCGCTGACAAAATCAAAATTAAAGAAATTCTAACAAAATTTATTGTTCCAAAGTATTTTTGATTTTGAAAACCTTGTATGGAATCCCTCACAACCTCTACAATACTCTGAAACCAATATCCAATACTCAAAATAATTAAGACATTAACAACTAAATCCAAATGCCCGGTAAATTGCCCTTGATTGTTTATATAATACTTAGCAATAAATGGAGCTAACAAAATTATCAAAATTGTTATAATCAAAGAAACAGAACTCTGCAAAATTCCAACACTAATTATTGCTGATTTAACCAAATCCTTCCTCTTCTCATGTAAAAATTTTGGAATATATCTAACTAATGCCGCACTTAAACCCAAATCCTTAAAAATAGCAACCATACAGCAAAAGTCCAAAACAGCAAAAATAAACCAACCTCTAACTTAGGAATTTCATTTGCATAGAGCATTCTAACTAAATATCCAATTGGTGCTGCTAAAATTAATAGCAAAAAATTCCAACTAATGCCTTTTATAGCCCTCTCCTTATAACTCAACCCATCACCTTTATACCAATTTCTTTATCGTATTCCAGATTAAAAATGATTGAGGTTTTAAAGGAAACTTTTAGTAAAAGTTTCATTAAAACTTGTCCATTAAGTTGGGGCTTTCAGCCCCAATTAATGTCCATTCAGTAATTTCTTTATCGCATTCCAAACTAAAAAGCTTTGAGGTTTTAAAATCCTTTTCTGTGGATTTAGGAATAAGATGTTCCTTTTAACTAAATAAATATAAACTGGCACTGGAATTTCTTTTTTATTAACTTCATAACTTTCTTTAAATAGTTTTAATGCCTTAATTACATCTTCTTTTTTAATCTCAATAACTTTATTACCAATCTCTATTTTTGGTTTTAAATAATCTAAAACCTCTAAAAACATATCCAATTTAGAAATTTCATCGTTTAACATAAAGTCCAAAACCTCTCTTAGGTCTTTAAATGTGCTTTCTTCAATAACATACTTTATATCTTTTGGCTTTCCACCAACATAGGAATATATTAACTCCTTTTCATTATTAGGTAGTTTTTTGTTTAAAATCTCCTTAGATAAAAAATCCATAAATTTTAAGGCAGTTTCTTTATCAAAATCATCAACTAAAATATATTTACATCTACCATATAACATTGCTTCATTATAAACCCTCTCTATAAATAAACTATCTGAACTTAGGCAGAGAACATGACATAGATGTTTATGCTTAGTTAACGAAACAAAATAATTAAATAATTCGTAAATTAAAAATCCATTAATTTTCATATCTCCTATTTTTTGTAGTTCATCAATAATAATTATTGGTTGTTTTCCTTCTTTTTTAATATCTATTAATACAGAAGTTATATACCTAAAAACATTTTTAGTTGTTTTTTTCTTTAAAATTTCCTCTAAAGTATTTTTTGGAATAGGAATACCATACAAAGAAGGAATATCTTTTATTAAGCTTTTTATTACTTCTGTCGGTTTTTTACCATACTCATACTCTTCAAACAATACTTCAATGAAATCATCATATTTTGAAATAAAAATCTCCCTTAAATCAAAGTAAAATACAACGTATTTGTCTTTATTTAATCCATTATTAATAATCTCGTTAATTAAGGCAGTTTTTCCTGAATTTATAGGACCATAAATAAAATAAATATCGTCCGGCTCTCTATTTAAAATATGTAAAATATACTCCATCTCTTTTTCTCTGTTAAAAAACTTCATTCTTTCACCTTATAAAATCTCAACACCTTCATTTAAAATTGTTAAGTAAAAACTACTATATCTTAATTTATTGAATTCATTTTCACTTTTAATTATAACATTAATTAAAATCCCGTATTTTAACCATAATATCAACAACTAAATCCATAATATTATCTAATTTGATATCTCCAATAACTAAAATGTCAATATCGCTCTCTTCGTTATAGTCCCCTCTTGCATAAGAACCAAATAAAATAACCTTACTTTATTTTATTTCCAATTATACATATTAACCGCTCTTTTTTATAATCTCAACACAATCATACAAACTTTTGGCAACAAAATCTGCCTCTGTTTCTTTATCCTCATAAAGAATCCTTATTGTCTTACATCCAACACTCTTTCCGCAGATTATATCGCTCTCACTATCTCCAATCATCCAACTTTTTTTAAAGTCAATATTCCATTTCTCCTTTGCTTTTAAAAGCATACCGTTTCTTGGCTTTCTGCAATTGCAAGTTCCCTCCAAATGTGGGCAATAAAAGATGTCATCAATCTCTGGCAGTAATTCAAGCATGTAATCATGAATAACTTTTAAATCTTCTTCTGTCATAACACCTTTAGCAATTCCCTGCTGATTGGTTACAACTATCAACAGATAACCCATTTTTTTAAATTCAACTAACGCCTCTCTAACTTTTGGTAGTAATTTAAACTCCTCTATTTTTTTAACATAATCCCCAATTAGTCGTTTATTGATAACTCCATCCCTATCTAAAAAAATTGCCTTTCTCATAATATCCCAAAAAAATTTTAATTTAATCAAATAACTCATCTAAACTAACTGTTGCAGTCCCAACCTTTCCAACAACAACTGAACTTGCTTTATTTGCCAATTTAACCGCATCAATTAAATCATAACCCTTATCTAAGGCATAACCCAAAACAGCAATAAACGTATCCCCAGCCCCAGAAACATCGTGAACCTCTTTAACTTTCGTTGGGAGGTGGAAAATATCTCCATCAAGTGTTATTAGAGTGGCTCCTTTCTCACTTCTCGTTATTACAAAATTTGAATTATACTTATCAACCAATTCTAACCCCGCTTTTTCTACTTCATCATCTTTATTCTCAATCTCCCTTCCTAAAATTTGAGATGCCTCTTTTAAATTAGGTTTTATCAAATAGACATCCTTAT
>Ga0256838_1000255_pt1 | contig 36005 bp, 32 predicted proteins | sample 4571419metaG_FD_185978 | JGI IMG/M metagenome (GOLD analysis project Ga0256838, IMG submission 185978) | Hydrothermal vent microbial communities from Guaymas Basin, Mexico - 4571-419 | ecosystem: Environmental > Aquatic > Marine > Hydrothermal vents | place: Mexico: Guaymas Basin | collected... | reverse complement strand
GCGGCTAATCTTCTTATTAACTCTCTATTCATGGTTATTTTTGTAGCTTCAGCTGTTGGAATGACATTATAACCCATTTTTTCAGCATCTATTAATGCATCTGTATTTATTGCTTCAATCTCTGGGACGATATAATCTGGCTCTTCCCTCTCAATAACTGCCATCAACGCATCGTAATCTTTCATATCAATAACATAGCTTTTATGAGCAACCTGCATGGCTGGGGCGTTTTGATACCTATCTACTGCTATGCACTCAATCCCTAATCTTTGAGCTTCAATAACAACCTCTTTTCCTAACTCTCCACTACCTAACAATAAAAATTTTACACTTCCTTTTAAGAGTGGTGTTCCAATTACCATAAATTCCACCAAAATGTTTTTATCATTAAAACCTTTATTTACTCAGCTTTAAATATATTTTTTGTGATTGTAATTTCATGTATTGAATGAAGATAATATGCTTTTGGATGATGTGAAAATAGTGAGAAGACACGCTAAACATATAAGCAAAAAAGTGTGCTATCCACTATCAATACTAAATAAATGTAAAGAAACAGATGATTTAATTTTTATAAAAAATCAGAACCTAACTTCATATAACCAGCAGATAATGGCTGAGAAGATATCAAAATATTTAAAAACTGGAAATTATAAACAAATAAGGTAGATATCATGAAAATTGGCATTGTTGGAGCTGGATTAGGAGGATTATTAGCTGGAGCATTGTTATCTAAGAATCATGAGGTTGTTGTATTTGAAAAACTTCCATTCTTAGGAGGAAGATTTACAAACTTAGAGTATGATGGGTTTCAATTAACAACTGGGGCATTACATATGATACCACATGGAAATGACGGCTATTTAGCCCAAGCATTAAGAAAGGCAGGAGCTAATGTAAAGATTATAAATTCAGAGCCGGATGGGACATTTTTAATTAACGGGAAGGAGTATTTATATAAAGAGCTGTTTTCACTCGTGAGTTTTAAAGAGAAGGCAAAAGCACTTAAATTAGCTACAAAATTAAAGTTAGGGAAAGTTGATAAAAATATCTCATTTGGAGAGTTTTTAGAGGATGTTGATTTAGCTTTAAAGGTTGGAAATGCATTTACTGGATGGGCTTTGAGCTTAACTGCCTATGAAACACCAATGAGTGAAATTATAGAGATAGCTAAAAATTACCATAAATTTGGAGGACCTGGGATACCAATAGGAGGATGCAAATCAGTTATTGATGAACTTTCAAGAATTATTAAAAATAATAATGGAAAAATCATTAAGGAATATGAGGTTAAAAGCATTGAGATTGATGAAAAGGCCTATATTGACGATTATGAATTTGATATAGTTATAAGCAACATCTCTCCAGTTGAAACTCAAAAAATATGTAATATAAAATTTTTAAAATCAAAGCCAAAGCCATCTAAGGGGATAAAGATAAGTATAGCTACAAAAGAGGGAATTATAAAACATGGTGGCGTTCTCTTTACACCAGAATGTGAAAGAATAAACGGCTTAAACCAAGTAACCAATGTAGATAAATCCTTAGCCCCTGATGGATGGCATTTAGTTATGACTCATCAAACGCAACTAACCAACAACATAAAGAAGGAGATTGATTTAGGTTTAGAGGATATTGAAAACCTCTTTAAAGGAAAGGATTACAAAATATTACATATTCAGTCATATAGGGATGATTGGCCTGTAAATCATGCATCTAATGGAACTGATATTGATAACATTGTTAATGATAAGCTTTATTTAGTTGGAGATGGAGCTAAGGGAAGAGGAGGGATAGAGGTCGAGGGAATAGCCATGGGAGTTTTAAAGGTTGTTGATTATATAAATAGTTTAAATATTAAAAATGGATAAATAAAACAACCACTAAATACTAAATAATATAATTAAGATTAAAAGCAAAATTATAGCTATTTTTCTTTAAAATTCTCTTTAAAAAGGTGTTAATTCAAAGTTGGATATAAAACACTTTCTTTGTACGGGGATGTCGATATGGAATTTAGGGATGAGGACTTAATTTTAGAAGAAGTTAGGGATTATTTAACTGCCTATTTAAGAAATATACATCAAGAGGATATTATATTAGACAATGAAAGGGTTGTAGTTGATTTAAATCAACTTTACAACTCTGGACTAATGGAATTTGTAGAATTTTTAGTAAACAATCCACAAAGAGGAATTGAATTTATAAGAGAGTGTTATAATGATGCTTATTATACATTGAGGAATGAATATCCAACAAATGTAATAATTGCTGTAAAAAACCTTCCAAAAATTTTTAAAATCACAAGAAAAGGTAAAATTTTCACAATAGAAGATATTAGGAGTAAAAACTTAGGAAAACTTGTTGAATTTGAAGGAGTTATAGTTATGGCATCAAAGATAAAACCAATGCTAAAAAAAGCTTATTATCTCTGCCCAAAGTGTGGAAGAGAAGTTGTTAGAGAAATAGATATCTTAAATACTGACTCTGAAAAAGCTGTTTGTGAATGTGGGGCTGAGCTAAATCTAATTGAGCATAAATCAATATATACCGACTTCCAAGAGATTAAAGTTCAACAGCCATTGGATTTAATGGAGAACCCAGAAGAGCCACCAAAATACATAACTGTATTCTTAGAAAACAGCCCTGGAATTTATGCTGGGAGGGTTAAAATTACTGGCATTCCTATAAAAGTCAGGAAGAGCAAAAAACTTCCTATTTATGATATACATGTTAAAGCCATACACTGCGGGCTTTTGGATGGGGAAGTAAAAATTAAATTAACAAATTCAGACATTGAGAAAATTAAAAAAATAGCTAAGAGAAGGGATGTTGTTGATATACTGGCAGATAGGTTAATTCCAGAGATTAAGGGACATTCAGCAATAAAAAAGGCAGTATTTTTACAACAAATAAAGGGAGTTAAAAAGCCAGGAAAGAGGGCAGATATCCATATATTGTTAATTACAGACCCGGGGGTTGGAAAGACAGTTATTTTAAGAAAGATTGCAGAGATTCCTGGCAATTTATACGGTTCTGTTACCACTGCCACTGGTGTTGGACTAACTGCCGCTGTTGTTAGGGAGAAAACAGAAATAGGAGAAGATACTTGGGTCATTAAGCCGGGTTTGTTAGTTAAAGCCCACAAGGGAACTGCATGTATAGACGAGCTAACTGTTAATAAGGAACTGCAAAGTTATGTTTTGGAGGCAATGGAGAGCCAGACAATCCATATTAGCAAGGGAGGGATTAATGCCAAACTACCAGCTGAATGTGCGATTTTAGCCGCTTGTAATCCAAGATGGGGAAGATTCAACCCAGAGGTTTCCGTAGCTGAGCAGATAAACATTCCAGCTCCTTTATTGAGTAGGTTTGATTTAATTTTTCCAATTAGAGATGTTTCAGATAAAGATAAAGATAAGGATATAGCCGAATACATTGTAGATTTGCATAGAGCATATTTAGATGAGAAGATAAATAAAGAGATTGGTTTAGATTACCTTGAAGTTGATGGGATTAAAATAGACAAGGAATTTATAATAAAATATATCTACTATGCAAGGCAGAAAAAGCCAGTTATTAGTGAAAAGGCAAAAGAGTTGTTTGTTAATTACTATGTGGAAATGAGAAAAAAGCACCAAATAACTGCAAGGCAGTTAGAAGCGGCAATAAGGATAGCTGAGGCACATGCAAAGGCAAAGTTAAAGGATATTGTTGATGAGGAAGATGCAAAGGAGGCAATAAACATAATAACCGAATGCTTAAAAGAAATTGCCTACGACCCAGAAACGGGAATATTCGATGTGGATAAAATCTTAGGAGTCTCTAAGAAAGAGAGGGATAAATTAACAACCGTCTATGAAATAATTAAAGAGTTGTCTGAAAAATCAGAACTTGTTGAGCATGAAGACATTGCTGAAGAGGCAAAAAAGAGGGGAATTAAAGAGGAGGAGTTGGAGAATATTATTAAAAAGTTAATTAAGTATGGAGACATAGATGAACCAAAACCTGGGAGGTATAGATTGTTGTAAGTGATACTATGCTCAAAGACATATTAAATAAAATTTTTTGGCATCCTGATTATAAAAAAGAAGGTTTTGAGGTTGTTATATTGCATAGGGGGGCTGAAGAAAACAAAAAAATCATCTCTTTGGATGATGTAGAGATTAAAGGGAATTATTTAGTATATTTTGATACTTACATTCCATTACATAGAATCTTAGAGATTAGAAATAAAAAAACTGGTGAGATTTTATATAAAAAGAAGTAATAAACCTGATATTATAGCTAAGACGCTTCCATACAAAAATGTCATTTCTGGACTTATCTTCCATAGATAGCCGGCTATCAAACTTGCTGGCAAACTTGTTAATCCCACAACTGTATAAAACATCCCTAAGGCAGTTGCTCTAATATCTTCTGATGATAAATCTGAGATATAAGCTTTCTGATTTCCGGCAAATGATGCGTAGGAAATTCCATACAAAGCAAACAACAGTATTAAAGTTTTTTGAGAAATAAAGTAAGCAAATCCTAAAGAGACAATACCATAAAGCATATATCCAATAGTTAAAACACTCTTCCTTCCAATTTTATCTGATAAAATTCCAAATGGAATTGAAAATGTGGCATAAAAGATGTTGTATAAAATATATAGAGCAATAGGGATTACAATAGCCATTTTTTCATCTGCTATCATCAAAAATTCCTGTGCCCTTAAAATATAAAACATATAGCTAAAGTTACTTAGAGTAAATATAGCTGAAATTAAAATAAAAAGCTTTAACTCTTTTGATAAATTTTTAATTCCTATCCTAAATGTTATCTTATTATTGGATGTGGAAGATTTTTCTTTAACAAAATACAAAGGAATGAGAGTTAAAAATCCAATAAATGCCGCTATTAAAATTATCTGATTAAAATTATATTGAAGATATAGAATAAACAACAATGATAGGGTAGAGCCCAATATAGCCCCGGCGGTATCAAAAGCCCTCTGTATTCCAAACCCTTTACCTAAAGTTTTAGGCATGCTTTCAGATATTATCGCATCTCTTGGGGCTGTTCTTATCCCTTTGCCCATTCTTTCAAGGGAAGAAAATATAACAGCTCCCAACCAACTTTTTGATAAACCCAAGAGTAGTTTAAATATTGAAGATGTCAAATATCCTAAAATAACAAAAATCTTCCTCTTTCTAACTTTATCTGAGCAATAACCAATTAAAACCATTAAAATGTTTGAAATAAAATCCCTTAATCCTCCAACTAAACCAATAGATAAACTCCCTCCCCCAACACTTGTAATAAACATGGGCAAAATTGGCATTATCATCTCGCTACTCATGTCATTCAAAAAGCTTGTAAATCCCAATAAATATACATTTTTAGATAATTCCTTATCATTTTCATTATTTTCTTGTAAATTTTGCTTTACCATTCTCTCACCACAAAATAATGAAAGAAATAATAAAAAATAGTAAATAGTTAATTAGGCAGAAGCTCTTCTTGCAAAGTATCCTCCTGCAAATCCTATCAATCCCCCAACTATCGCAGAGATTATTATTCCAACATTATTTTCTTTGGATGTTATCTCTTTACCATCAACTTCCTCGTTAGTAACTATGTCAATCTCGCTACTAATATTTTTTATGTTATTGCTATTTTTATTTAACTCTTTTACCACATCTATGTCCATTTGGGCATAGTAAGAGCTATACTTATAATACATAACTTTGGAAATTGTGTCATTTAAGCTACTTCCATATTCATAATAACTTAGGGCTGAGATTGGAGTTATTCCCAAGTTTTCAGCTAAGTTTATTTTATTTCTTGCATATTTTTTGGAGTATTCAATGTCTCCAAATATAACTAATGGAACCTCTGCTTTTACACATGTTTCTATACTCTTAGCTATTGCCAATAAATAATCCCCAGATTTATACGCCTTATTTGCTGACTTTAAATCATTTTCAAGCTCATCAGTTGGTAGATTAGGAAATAATGTTTCTACATAGGTTGAAATTGTTTCTGCATTGTCCAAATACTGTTGAGCTAATGGCTTCAATTTAGATTCATTTATTACCTCACTGTTATTATCCGCTTCCTTTAAAGAAACCCACCATACTGCACTATCCCCCCTCATCTTTGCAAAGCTACCATACTTTATTGCCTCATCGTAATCTCCCAAATAGTAAGATTTCCATGCGTTATCTAAAAGCTCTTCTGCTTCGGCAATTCTCATTCTTCCTGCCAATATCTCTTCAAAGTTGTTAGTAGTTATATTCTTTGAATAAACAATTTTTTTATCACAACTAATTTTATCCTGGACATCGGTTAAGAAAGTTTTAACACCCTCCTCTCCAGTTAAGTATTTTAAAGTGTGTTCAATAGTTTCAAGTTTAATTAATGCGTTAAATGCAGAGCATGTTGCAGAATAGTACTTATTTTTTAGATATTCATCGTTAGCTCTTTCCAATAGGGTCTTTGAATTTGTTAAATCGTTTAATAGGACTTTTTGATATCCATATCCAACATAACTGGCATTCAACTTTTTAGAAAGATTTTCATACTTTTCATTAGCCAATTTTAAGATATTTTCACTCAACTTTTTCATTATACTTTTATATTTCTTTTCAATAGTGGGATTTTCCGAATATTCCTTCATAACTATCTTTTTGCCTGTAAAATAGGGAAGTGCCTCATAAATGCTCCCAACCTCTATAACCTTAACCCCCAATTTTTTGCCAAATTCAACTGCATCAACTTTGTTTCCATTCACATCAACATACCTCTGCCCTTTTGGAATTAACATAATTGTGCAGTTTGCTTTCTTAGCCGCTTCTATCTTTTCCAATATCCCTCCAACAGGCCCTACACTGCCATCTGGATTTATAGTTCCCGTCATCATAACATGTTTGTTTAAACTCCAATTCATCAACTCGCAGATGATTCCAATAGTCATCGTTCCGCCTGCTGATGGTCCCCCAACAACTGGGACATCACTCCTAACAACAATATATGTGTTATATCTATTCATGTCTTTTCCAGTTATTTCTCCAGCGACCTTCGCAGCAATTCTCGCAGAACCTTGCATGTCTAATTCAGTTAGAGGCATAGTATCCATAAATACATGCCCATTTCCTTTTGTAACATTAATTTGGATGTTTATTGGAACTCCTATGTATCCTTTGTCTGTCAAAGACACTGCTGGAGCTTTTATAATTACCGCAGAGACCGAATTTAAAAGAAAGGTTATTAATAGCAATGCTAAAATTTTTTTCATATTCCCCCTCCAAGTTTTCATAAAAGTATGTTATCTCAGATATACTTAAATAATTAACTCTAAAACAATATAAATTAGTGTGAAAGTAAAATAAAATGGTGTGAGTTACATGGAAAGAGAAAGCTGGAGTTCTAACTTGGGGTTTATATTGGCGAGTGTTGGTTCTGCCATAGGATTAGGGAACATTTGGAGATTTGGATATATGGTTTATACGAATGGAGGAGGAGCTTTTTTAATCCCATATATTGTTGCTTTGCTTTGTGTTGGTATTCCATTAATGATTCTTGAATTTGCCATTGGACATTATACAAAAAAATCTGCACCCTTGGCTTTAGAAAAATTACATAATGGCTCAGAGTGGGCTGGTTGGTTTGCAGTTATTTCAGGGTTTATTATAACAAGCTATTATGTTGTTATTATAGCTTGGTGTCTTTACTATTTGATAATCTTATTAATTTATGGCTATCCATCAGACCCAAATACTTATTTTTTCCAGAATATATTGCAAATATCATCTGGTGTAGAAGATATTGGAGGAGTTTCTTATGGAATATTAACATCTACATTAGCTGTTTGGGGAATTATAGCTTTAATTTTAAGTGCTGGAGTTAAAAATGGATTAGAAAAGGCAAATAAGATAATGATTCCTTTCCTTTTGTTTTTAGTAATTTTGTTAGTTTTGAATGCATTAACCTTGCCAGGAGCTTTAACTGGGATTGAATGGTATTTAACTCCAGATTTTTCAGCACTACTTGATTATAATGTTTGGTTAAGTGCATTCTCCCAAATTTTCTTTAGCTTATCCTTAGGATTTGGAATTTTAATTGCCTATGCAAGCTACCTACCTAAAAAAAGTGATTTAACAATAAATGCATTTACAGTATCTTTATTAAATTGTGGTTTTTCATTTTTGGCAGGTTTTGCAGTATTTGGAACACTTGGATATATGAGCTATACAAGTGGAATTCCATTAGATAAAGTTGTGTCTGAGGGGATTGGATTAGCTTTTGTTACCTTTCCAAAAGCACTGTCTTTATTGCCATTTGGAAGTAAGATATTTGGAATAGTATTCTTCTTAGCTTTAGTTTTTGCTGGAATTTCATCAGCTGTTTCAATTGTAGAAGCAAGTGTTTCAGCAATTATGGATAAGTTCTCATTGAGTAGAAAAAAAGCCCTACTCTATGTTTTAGCTTTATTTATTATTGTTTCACCAATATTTACTACTGGAGCTGGGCTGTATTATTTGGATATCATTGACCACTTCGCCTCTGGTTATTTGCTTCCAATAGCGGCAATCTTAGAGATTATAATAGCTATATGGCTATTTGGTGGAGATAAGCTTAGAGAACATGTAAATAAACTTTCAGAGATAAAGTTAGGAGTTTGGTGGAAATATTTGGCTGGAGTTATATCTCCAATAATATTGACTGCTGTTGTGTTGTTGGATGCTTCAAATGTCTTAACTTCTGGTTATGGGGGTTATAAAACAACTTATGTTATGTTAGGGGCTTTAATTATTCCATTGACATTTGTTGTAAGCATAATTCTTCAAAAAATGAAAACTATTAAAGGTTGATAACTATGAATGTTGGGGCTATAGCAATGTTTATATTTGGAGCTTTAATTTTGTGGGGAGGAGCAATTTATTTTTTATGGAGATCAATAAGGAGTAAAAATAATAGAGATGAAAATAATGAAAAATGTTAAAAAATCTTTTATTTTAGAGTATTTTGAAAAGAACTATAAGATTTTAGGTTTTATTTCCATACCACTCATAAAACTTACTCTCTACAAATTCTCTAATCTTTTCGGGGTTTAAATTATTGGCTATGCTATAAACTGCTATTCCCCCAGCTCCTACTCCCTCTTTTACTGAACCTTTGCAATAATTTTTTAAGCCCTCAATCCTTGCCTTTTCAAAATAAAACTTAGATGCTAAAACTGGAACATCCCCTATTTGCTCAACTATCCCCTTTAAATCTCCATTTTTATCATTTAAAACAAATTCAGTTGTTCCTATGGCTATTAAGTTTTTATCTAAGATATCTTTATTAATCTCTTTTATAACTGCTAAGACAGCACTCATCTGCGTTCCTCCAGCTAAGATAACAGGTTTATTTTTTTCAGCAAAGCTTATAGCTAAACCAGCAACAACGGGCATCATCTTATCTCCAACGGCATTTAAAACATCAAAGACAGATGAATTTTCATTTATATTTGCCTTTTTTAAACCCTCTCTAACAACTTTTATCTTTAACTCATGTGGATTGTTTATAGAGCCAGAGCTAACCTTCCCTTCTGCATCATAACCTAAGCCAAGCAAAACCCCCAAGGCAGTGGTTGTTCCTCCAGGAACACTCTCTCCAACAATCAACAACTCGGCATCTAAGTTTTTACCTAAGAGATAACCTTTCATATATAATTCCTTTGAGTTGTCCATTGCTTTGCCATCCTCTATTCTTCCAGTTGGCTTTTCATCAACCTCTATAAATGGAATTTTTGGCTTAACAAATGCCCCAGCATCTATGTGGAGGTTTTTTATATTTTTAAGTTCAACACATGCCCTCGTTATGGTTGCAGGTGTTGGTGAGCCAGTGGCATCTATTGGTGGCGTCTTTAAAGTTAATGATTCCCCATAAAAAACAAGCTCAACATCTGCTGATGGTGTGTATTTAATAACATCCTTATGAACTCCAGATATTGGGATTGATAATGTTGTTTCTATTGAAGAGATTACACATAAAAATAATGGGTTTTTTCCTTTAATTTTATCTAAGAAGCCGTTTTCATTTATTGCTATTATATCCATATTATCCACCAAAAATTAAATTTTGAAATATTTTTATATTTGAGAGTTAATGAACCTTCTTCATAAAGGAGTTTAAACATTATCTCAAATAAGTTTTATTAACTTTTAATTTTATTAACTTTTAAAAAGAACTATGTTTTTAATTAAATATTATATTCTTTGCATGCATAAATGCCTAAATAAAAATCGACATTTGACGATGTCTATTTTGATAAAAATCGAAAATGTTATATAATTGAACTTAAATAAAATGGTATTGCAAAATTGTAATGATTAATCATTATAAACTACTAAGTTATTAATAAATTTGGTGTTAGTATGAAGTTTGGAGACAAATACATACCTCTTGAAAAATTCAACAAAATGAGAGAGGAGTCATTAAAAAATCCTGAAAAATTTTGGGGAGAACAGGCAAAATGTTTGGACTGGGATAAGACATGGGACAAGGTTTTAGAGTGGAATCCTCCTTATGCTAAGTGGTTTGTGGGGGGAGAATTAAATGCATGCTATAATTGTGTAGATAGGCATATAAAAGGTAGTAAGAGAAATAAAGCCGCAATAATATGGGAAAACGAACATGGGGACTGTAGAATATTAACATACTATGAACTTTATAAGAAAGTAAATAAATTTGCAAATGTCCTCCAAAATTTGGGAGTGGATAAAGGAGATAGGGTAGCTATCTACCTCCCAATGATTCCTGAGGCAATAATAGCGATGTTGGCATGTGCAAGGATTGGAGCAATACATACTGTAATATTTTCAGGTTTCTCATCAGATGCACTTGCAGAGAGAATAAACGATGCAGGAGCTAAGGTATTGATTACTTCAGATATATTATATAGGAGAGGAAAAAAAATAAACTTAAAAAGTATTGTAGATAGGGCGTTATTAAACTGTCCTTCAATAAATTATGTTGTATATATCCACAGAGACAAGGATAATGACATAAAACTTAAAGAGGGGAGGGATTACCTTTGGGACGAATTAATGAAGGGAGCAAAAAAGTATGTAAAGCCAGTGTCTGTTGAATCAAATCACCCATTATTTATACTATATACAAGTGGAACCACTGGAAAACCAAAGGGGGTAGTGCATTCCACTGGAGGATATTTAGTTTATGTTACAAAAACCATGGAATGGACGTGGGGAATTAACGATATGGATGTGTTCTGGTGCACGGCTGATATTGGATGGATTACTGGGCATAGTTATGTTGTCTATGCTCCCCTAAGCTTAGGAACAACAACGGTGATATATGAAGGGGCAATAGATTATCCAAATCCTGGAAGAATTTGGGAAATTATAGAGAATCACGGAGTAACTATATTATATACTGCCCCAACTGCCATAAGGATGCTAATGAAGTATGGTGAAGAGTGGGTTAAATCTCATGACTTATCCACTTTAAGAATGCTTGGAAGTGTTGGAGAACCAATAAATCCAAGAGCTTGGGAGTGGTATTATGAGGTTGTGGGGCAGAGAAGATGTCCAATTACAGATTGCTATTGGCAGACGGAAACAGGAGGGCATGTGATTTATCCACCATTGGGTATCCAACCCGTTCCTTTAAAGCCGGGTTCAGCAACATTTCCGGGAGTTGGGATAGATGCTGATGTAGTAGATGAGGAAGGGAATAGCTTACCTCCAAATAAAAAGGGATTGCTAATTATTAAAAATCCATGGCCCGGGATGTTGTTAGGATTGTGGAGAGACGATGAGAGGTATAAGAAGGCATATTGGGAGAGAATAAAAGGTTGTTATTGCCCATCTGACTATGCCATTAAAGATGAAGATGGTTATTTCTGGATACTTGGAAGGGCTGATGAAGTTTTAAATGTGGCAGGGCATAGAATAGGGACAGCAGAACTTGAACACGTCCTCGTTTCACATCCATTGGTTGCTGAAGCCGCTGTTATAGGAAAACCTGATGAAATAAAAGGAGAAGTGCCAGTTGCATTTATAATTCCAAAAGGAAAGATTGAAGATAAAAAAGAAGCAAAGGAGGAGATTATAAAATATGTAAGAGATACTATGGGGCCTATTGCTACCCCTTCAATGGTATTTTTTGTTAATAAACTTCCTAAAACAAGAAGTGGAAAGATTATGAGGAGGGTATTAAAAAAACTTATATTGGGGGAGGACTTAGGAGATTTATCAACGATAGAAGATAATACAAGTATAGAGGAGATAAAAAAGGAGCTGTCTGATTTTGTTTATGAATAATAAAAATAATAAATAAAACAGCTAATCAATCAATGTTTAGCCCCCTCTTTCTTAGTTCCTCATAAATCACTTTTGGAACATTTGGTTTTTTTAATATTTCTTTTGCTTTTTCCTTTGACAATAAACCTAATCTAACAAGTGTGGCAACCCTATCAATCTCAAAGCTAAAACCATATTTATCATAAAATCTCTCCAATGCAACACCCAAAACTAAGCAGTTTGTTGTATATCCATCCAAATTAGGTTTTTTCCAAGGCAAATCTTTCAACATTTTATATTTCTCCTCCTCTTTAAATTTGTAAGGAGCTAATAATCTTATCATCTTTATACCTTCCTTCATATCTCTTATTGCTGAATGACCAAAAGGTAACTCATGCCCAGTAATTACATACTTCAACCCCAATAATTTAGCTACTCTCCAAACCTCTCTCAATATTAATTTTGAGCATCTTCTACAAGGACTTTCTCCTCTTTTTATTGCATCCTCAAATAAATCAGTGTAATCCCTATTTAATATCATCAAATCTACATGATAATATTTAGTTATATTTAAAGCATTCTCTACTGCCTCTTTGGCTATGTAATTGTTATCAACCATAACACACAAGGGGTTTAATTTAAACTTCTCCTTCAATAATTTTAATGCTAAAACACTATCTTTCCCACCAGAAAATGCTAAAATACAGTTATATTTTCCTCTTTTCTTTTTTAAATTGTATAATATTTCTTCAACCTCTTCTTTCATCTTTTCAAAGTTTGGAGGATATTTTAGCATTGTTAAGCAATCAACACATATTGGCTTTCCTTCATAGTTAATTATCTTTTTTGTTTTTGATGTATGAACGCAAATTGAACATTCCATATTCTCACAGAATAATGTTTATATACTCCAATAATATTAATAGAAACTTTACGTTAATTTTTTAAATAAAAGTTGGACTAAACATTATAAAAAATTTTATTGTTAAAAATTATGCTTAAGGGGAGATGAATGTTTTATAGGTTGTTGTTCGCATCACTTTGGTATATTCTACCAGCTTATGTGGCAAATGCATCAGCGTGCATATTTGGCGGAGGAACACCAGTGGATTTGGGAAAAAATTTTATTGATGGAAGGAGGTTAATAGGTAATGGGGTAACATATAAGGGTAGTGTTTTTGGCATACTTTGTGGAACATTGGTTGGATTGATACAGGGAATTTTAGTAGATTTTAATGTTCTTAGTAGTTTAGATTTTTATGGCACTGTTTTAGACCATGTTATATTGGCTTTCTTCTTATCGGTTGGGGCTATTGTTGGTGATGCAGTAGGTAGTTTTATAAAAAGGAGGTTAAATATTGAAAGAGGGAAACCAGCCCCATTATTAGACCAGCTTGACTTTGTTATTGGAGCTTTAGCATTTGGTTATATTGTTGCTCCAATACCATATGAGATGATAATTATAATATGCCTATTCACTATATTTATACATCTACTCGGGAACATAATTGCCTATAAGTTAGGTATTAAAGATGTTTGGTGGTAAAATGATTACAATAGATATTGAATTAAAAGACAAACCAGGAGAGTTGTTAAAAATATTAACCCCAATATCAAGGCATGGGGCAAATGTAATAAGCATTATACATTCAAGGGAAGAGAAAAGAGGGGGGAAAGTCCCTGTAAGGATTGTTATTGATGTTGATGATAAAGAAAAATTAAAAAAGATTTTGGAAGATTTAGAAAAGGAAGGGGCTATAATTAAAAAAATTGATGGAAAGGATAAAAAGGTATATTTGGATGTTGTGGTTATTGGGCACGTTGTTGATACGGATGTTAGGGATACAATAGACAGAATAAATGAAATAGGGCTTGTTGAGGATTTGGATTTAATTATGCCACATCCAGATAAGGAATCATCAGCAATGATGAGGATTATCGTTGATGAAGATAAAATAGAAGAGCTCTTTTATTTATTTGAAGAGTTAGAGAAAGAAAAGGGATTGTTGTTTATAAAATCCATATTTTAAACAAAATTTGGTGAGAGGATGGATATTATTATTATAGGATTTGGAGCTATAGGAAAGGGAGTTGCCAAGGTTTTACATGAAAAGAGAGAATATTTAAAAAAGAACTATGAGGAATTTAAAGTTGTTGCTATAACAGATAGTTCAGGGGCGGCAATAGATGAAGATGGATTGGATTTATTAAAGGCAATAGAAGTTAAAGAAAAAACAGGGAAAATTAAAAATTATCCAGAGAAAGGTAAAGAAATTAGTAGTATAGATGTTATAAGAAATGTTAAAGCAGATGTTGTTGTTGAAGTAACACCCTCAAACTTAGAAACAGGAGAGCCGGCTAAAACCCACATCTTAGAAAGTTTTAGAAGTAAAAAACATGTTGTAACAGCTAATAAGGGACCGTTAGCTTTATGTTATAAGGAGTTGATTGAGGAGGCAAAAAGGTATAATGTTATTTTTAGACATGAGGCATCAGTTGGAGGGGCAATGCCAATAATAAACTTGGCTAAAGAAACATTAGCAGGAAATGAAATCTTATCAATAAGAGGAATTTTAAATGGAACAACCAACTACATATTAACAAAGATGGAGAAAGAGGGTTTGGACTTTGAGACAGCATTAAAAGAAGCTAAGGAATTGGGCATAGCTGAAACAGACCCTACACAAGATATTGAGGGCTTAGACACGGCGGCGAAGATTGTTATCTTAGCAAACTCAATTATGGGGATGAATAAAACAATAAAAGATGTAAAGGTTAAGGGAATAAGTAGAATAACACCAGAAGCGTTATTTTTAGCTAATAAAAGGGGTTATACAATAAAATTAATTGGGCAAATTAAAGATAAACATTTAATAGTTGAGCCGATGCTTGTCCCAATAGATAGCCCATTAAATGTTAAGGGAACTCTAAACGTTGCAATGTTTGAAACTGATTTGGCAAAAGAGATTGTAGTCGTTGGGAGAGGAGCTGGACCTATAGAAACAGCTTCAGCTATTTTAAGTGATTTGATACACATTTACAATTCAATGAAAAAATGATGTTTATCTTGCTGAATGGGATTTATTTTTGATTTAAGGTTTTTAAAACTTATTTTTTTGATTTTATGAATTTTTATCAAATTTCTAAGGGTAGAGAATTTTAGAGATTTTATTTATTTGGATTAATTGAATTATTGAGATTTTTTGAAGAGTTTGGTTAATTATTTTCAGTTGATAATTTCCACAGCAATTAATTTTTATTTTGAAAATTAGAGGTTTTAAAATTCTTTTTGTAATTGTAGGGAAAAGTTTAAATATTAGTGAGGATATATAAATAAAAGTGGTTACCTATCCTTCGACAAAATAGGGTAGTAAAATATAAATATTAGGAGTGAATAAAATAACAATATCTCGAATGATTGCCCTGTTAAAATCAGACCGTTTCGGTATGGAAATATGATATAGCCAACTACTTGGCTAAGTATTTAGAAAGTTAAAATCAGACCGTTTCGGTATGGAAATGGGACGAGATTAAAAACTGATGTTAAAATCTTAAAGGTCAGTTAAAATCAGACCGTTTCGGTATGGAAATTTTGGTGGAATTTGTAGCATTTTGGCAATTCTGTATATGCTTGGTTAAAATCAGACCGTTTCGGTATGGAAATTCTTATTTGGCTGTTCATCAAAGTTTATTTTATCGCTTGTTAAAATCAGACCGTTTCGGTATGGAAATTATTAGCTTCCTTGCCATGCTTCCACCAAAATGAATGAAACCGTTAGTTAAAATCAGACCGTTTCGGTATGGAAATTTATATCATCATAATCGTTCTCATACTGTTTTATTATATTCTCGTTAAAATCAGACCGTTTCGGTATGGAAATTATGTTAAGTAGTCTTTATACTCCATCTCTATAAATGAATTAAAATCAGACCGTTTCGGTATGGAAATCTGGGCATAAAGGGAGGTTTCACTTAGATATGTTATTTCACAAATAGTTAAAATCGACCGTCTTAGTATAATTTGTATTAAATTAAAATAATATTAAATTAAAAATTATAAACAAAAAATTAATAATAAGAAATAAGAAAAATTATTCTTTTTTCCCAGCATTTTGTGAGGTAGGATATGGCATGAACTCAACAGTCCCCCTCTGCCTCACTGGTTGCTTATACAATTCCATTAATGTATAAACCTCTTTTGGAACGTTTGTATCTATATCTAAACCAAGTTTTTTAGCTTCTTCAACAGTTATTGGATAATCATGAGTCCATCTACCCTCTGTAAGAATTTTAGATAATTCTTTGGCTTTTTCCTCACCATATTTATCCTTTAATAAATTATATACAAAGTTTTGAACTTGATTTATTGCTTTTTTGGCAATATCTGCCAATATTAACGTTTGGTCGTCTGCTTTATCAACACCCTTCTGCTCTACGGCTTTAACTATACTTGGAGCAGGATACTGCCCAAGTTGCGGGTCTACGGGTCCTAAGACAGCATTTTCATCCATAATTATTTTATCTGCCGCTAAAGCAATTAAAGTCCCTCCACTCATTGCATAGTGTGGAACTATAACCCTCGTCTCTGCTGGATGTGCCTTTAATGCCTTAGCTATTTGGGTAGCGGCTAAAACCAAACCTCCTGGTGTGTGTATAATTAAATCAATTGGCTTATCTTTTGGAGCCAATCTTATAGCCCTTAAAATCTCTTCACTATCCTCAATGGTTATAAATTTATAAATTGGAATTCCAAACAAGCCAATACTCTCCTGCCTGTGTATCATTGTTATTACTGTTGAATTTCTTTTATTTGAAAGCTCTCTAAGTATTTTTAATCTTGCAAGTTGTAGTTGCTTATACTGTATTTGAGGAGCCATAATTAAATAAAAGAATAAAAGCCACCAAATTAACGAGCTAATAAAACCACTTAATATATCCATCATCTCCCCCCACTTCAAATAATTCTCTTTATCCAATTATCCAACCTCTCTAAGAAATTATCTTCTTTATCATTTATATTACTATTGTTTATTTTAATCTCTGGAATTTCTATTTTTAAATCAACATTAAATGCATTTTTGCAGAAGTTTTCATAATCAATCTCTACCTCTGGAATTAGTCCTCTACTTTCATCAGCCACTTTTCCAACACCATAAAGCTTTATGTTATATTTTTCAGCCAAATTTTTTAATTTATTGAAACTCTCCCAACTATAAACTTTATTTAAAATTATACCCTCAACTTCAATCCCAATATCTTTAAGTAAGCTATAATATGCCATTGCATCAACAAAAGCCCCCTCTATCCCGCTTATATTACAAGGACTTACTATATAAACAGGAAATCCAAGTTTTTTAGCTATTTGATAAGAGGAGATATTTTTCAATGCCGCTGTAAAAGCCCCCATAACTCCCTCAACTATTACATAATCATAGTCAGAGTTTTTTATATAATTTAAAAATTCCTTAACATCAACCCAACCTCTCTCTCCAATCTTTATACTGTTGTATTTTGTCATCTTCTCTCTTAATAAATAAAGGGCTGGAACTATATCCCTAACATCCCCTCCAATCTTGGCAACAAAAACTCTTCCCTCTAATTTTGCTGATATTGCGGTAGTTAAAAATGTTTTTCCACTATTTGACGATGTTGCCAATAAAATAATCCCTCTTTTTTTATTTTTATCTTTCTTGGCATTGTCTTTTTCAATACTTTCTGGATTTAACCTATATTTTAAAGCTCTCTTTTTTAATTCATCTTTTATTATCTTATTTTTTTCAAATATCTCTTCTTTCTCATCCTCTGTAATCCCCAAATGTTTTAAAAAATTGTCTCTAACAAATTCGTTATCTAAAAAATTATGAACCATTGTTCCAAACACTTTACCTTTAAAAGCTCCTGAAATAATTCCCTTTTCATTGCCAAGTTTATAATTTAATTTTTTTACTTTTGAAACCGTCAGTATTTTTGTATCTTTATCGACTATCTTGATATCTCCATAGGTGTGGCAGTGAAATCCCCCCCCTTCCCCTTCTCCAAATATGGACTTTTTTAATTCAAATTTAACCCTATCAGTGCAAACTAATGGATAAAATTCAACATCTAACAAACCTAAACCCTCTCTAATTATTGGAACACTGCTTTTTCTTCCAATGTCTATTTTTTTTGATAGTATTTGGAAGCCGCTACATATTCCAATAATATATCCATCAAAGTTGATTATCTCATTTTTTAACTCATTATTTAATGATTTGCTTTCAATTAAACTTCCTCCTGGTATTATTAAGGCATTCAAATCTTTAATTTCTTTGTAGTTTTTTTCATCTATAATCTTTGTTGGTAGGTTGCCGAAATCTTCAAATAATGGTAAAGACCCTTTAATATCCAAAATACCAATTTCCATAATTCCACCAGCTATAAAAATTTCAAATTGTGGTATAAATGAACTTAAAAGACAGAGAATTAAAAAAAGTAATAGAGGTATTGAGCTTAATATTTACATTTGAGATAGTTATCTCCTTCATTCTCTCAACATATAAACCCCCATATCAAGATTTATTAATAAAGTTGGATTATATTTCAATAATGTTTTTTACATTTGAGTTTATATATAATTTCTACTATGAAGAAAACAAGGTAAAGTTTTTTAAAGACATTTACAATATTGTTGATGCCATTGTTGTTATTGCCTTTTTGTTGTATTCTTTACAGATATTTTATTCAAAGGCATTCTTAGGGCTTAGAGTTATAAATCTATTAAGAATTTTAGTTCTGCTTAGAGTAATTAAACTAAGAAAGTCAGATGAAAATCCTGCATTAATAAATTTTTTAACATTGCTAACTATTTGCTTTATCTCATCATGCTTAATATGGGTTGCTGAATCAGATGTGAATCCAGCAATAAACAATTTTTTTGATGCCTTCTATTTCACAACAATATCAATAACAACAGTTGGTTATGGGGATATAACACCAAAAACAGACGCTGGAAAGTTAATAATAATATTTTCAGTCCTCTTCTTTATATCTGGCTTAATAACTTCATTACAAAAAGCATTAAAGGGAGATTAAATGGAAACTCATGAAAAAATAGAACTTGGTATTATTGTTATAATCTTCCTCATCTTAGCTGAAGCTATAATATTAATGACAGTTGAAGGTTGGGATTTTTTTACTGCCTTTTATACCTCGGTTGTTACAATCTCGACAGTTGGTTATGGTGACTATACACCAAAAACATTTATTGGGAAGCTTTCAATCATAATCTACATATTTACAGGTGTTGGAGCAGTTGCATATACCTTGGGTAATATAGCAAGTTTTTTCATTGAAGGACATTTTAAAAAATATTTTAGGTTGAGAAAAATGATGGATAAAATTAAAAAACTGAATAATCACTATATAATCTGTGGTTATGGGAGATTGGGGAAAGTAATTGCTGAAGAGTTTAAAAAATGTAATATCCCATTTGTTATAATTGATTCAAATGAAAAAATTTTAGAAGAAGCTCTTGAAAAAGACCCAAATCTTGTATGTATTGTTGGTGATGCCACATCAGACGATGTTTTAAAAAAGGCAAAGATAGAAAAAGCTAAGGGATTAATTTCAGTTGTTACATCAGATGCTGAAAATGTCTTCATAACCTTATCAGCAAAAAAATTAAATCCAGATATTTATGTAGTTGCAAAGGCAGAAAAACCATCAACATTGGATAAATTAATAAAAGCAGGAGCGGATAGGGCGGTCTGCCCTTACATAGTTGGTGGTATGGAAATTGCAAGAATAGCCATAAATCCAGATGTTGTTGAATTCATCCATTCCTTAGTAGCTACGGAGGAGGATATGGAAGTTAGGAGATACATTGTAAAAAATAAAGAACTTGATAACAAACCTTTAAAGGATTCAGGTATTAGAGAGAAAACAGGAGCTACAATTTTAGCAATTAAAAAAGGAGATAAAACAATAACCTCTCCTCCTCCTGACACGGTAATCAATATTGGGGACGTAATATATGCATTTGGAACCAAAGAACAACTTGAAAAGCTAAAAAAATATGTTGAGGGAACAATTTAAGTTAAAGGGCTGGATATTTAATATTTTAATTATTTAATATTTTAATTTTTATAATGTTGAATAATGGGTAATCATTGGAGGATATATATTAGATTATATTCTACAAAATAATTTCAAAATAAGCTTTTTATAAACAAATACATTTTAATTAATGAAATAAATATAATTGCCAATACTACTCCTAATAGAAGAATACCCACCCAGAATAGGAAACCTCCAATAATTGGCAATCCAAACCATTCAAATGTTTTCTTTAATACTTTATGCCTCTTAAAGAAATAATCCGACTTACTTGCACTACCAAATTTTTGAGAAGCATAAATCTTATACTGCTTATATTTTTTACTCCACTTTAACGCCACACCAACACCAATATGCTTATATTCCCTCCTTAAAATGTTTTCTCTATGTCCTTGGCTTTTCATCCAAAGCTTTACCATATTTTTAGCAACAACCTTTTCAGGAGCTCCCTTCTTAGCATAATAAAGCATACAATTCTCTCCAACATAAGCAGATGGATATCCACACTTCATAGCCCTTTCAGCTGGGTCTCTACCATCTACATGATGACCTAATTTATTCTTTTTAAGCATGTATTTAGCATACTTCCTTGCAGCTTTCATAAGATGTTTCTCTGGCTTCAAAGGTTTTCGTTTTCTTTTCTTTCTCTCCTTGTTAGTGTAATAAACAATCCACTTCTCAATTTTCTTTGGATTCATATTTACACCTATTTAGCCAGATAAATGTAAATCACCCCCTCCCTCCTTTATCAATTATCCATTAAGCCCTCTAAAGTCTTTAAATTTTTCCCCTCTATAAATTTACAAATCCAAATTAACAAATAAAACTAAGAATAAAAAAATAAAAAATCATTTAAATCCAAATAGCAGTTTTATCAACTCGATGGCATTGGGGTTAGTTATAATTATAGCAAATAGGATTATTAAAGTGTGGATGATAAGCTTATATTCCAACTCTTTTTTAACCATGTCAATCTTTCCTTCTAAATATTTAACATCCTCTTTCGTAGCTAATTCACTTCTCAACTCATCCTTTAACTCATTCTTAACCTCTATCTTTCCCTCCCTCATTAGTTCAATTATTACATCATAAAACTCCCGTGCCTCCTTCTCATCCTTAACCTTTTTAAGAATCAACTCATATAATTTAGCATAGGCAATAGCCATAACACCACCACAAAATCATTAATTCCTATTATTAACTCAAAGTATATTAAGGTTGTTTATTAAGAAGAGTGTGTCCAAGATGCTATCGTTATGGTTAAATATTACTATAATTAAAAATAGTAATATGGTAGCGAAAAGATGGGGTTTGAAAATATATGATGTAAAGGAAGTTTTGAGGGTATTCGATAATGTTATTAAGTATATCACACTGCCAGAGAATTTGAACCCGAAGAAATATTCTATCGAATTGGTACTTAAAGTTTTGGTTGTTAAGGAATTCTTCAAATTATCGTTAAGGGCGATGGAAAATTTAACTGGGGCCTATTTTGGAATAAAAATTAGTAAATCGGTAATTCATTTTTGGGAAAAGAAGCTAAAACCTTATATTTCCGAAATAGTAAATCAGATACTCGAACAACTATGGGATTTCGATTATAATGAAACCTTCATCGACTCAACAAAGTTTTCAAATAAAAGCAAGTCCCAAATAAAAATACACGTGATAACTCGTTATGATTCAATAAATAAGGTTTTATATCCAGTATCAATTAGTTTATCGAAATCAGAGTTGATAATTCCTCGTGGAGAGGGGAGTTTTTATGGGGATGGCGAATACGATGATAAGAAAGTGTTAAATAAAGTAGTTAATTTTGGTTACAATCCGATAATAAAGAGGACTAAAAGAGGAGTGAGGGGATACGGTGCTAAGAAGAGGGATGAAGTATTCGATGAGGAGGTCTATAAGAAAAGAAGTATTTGTGAAGGTTTCTTCGGAGCTTTAACCAACAGATTCGGAGGTAGACTAAACACTTTCTTAGAATCAACAATAATAACTCGAATATTTATAAGAGTACTCATCTATTCCCTAACAATTATGATAAGATATGAATTATAACTATAAAGTATCATCTTGGACACGCCCTGAACGGTGGAAAAATAGAGATTTTAAAAACAGATTTAAAAAATTTGGATGAATACGAATCAGATGTTATGAACTTTTTAATGAAGTATTCAAAAAACAATGTATTTGACCCCGAATATATAAAATTCCTTGCTCAGAAGTATAAACTCTCCCAAAGAGAAGATCAAAAATCTAAAAGATGAGTTAGATAAAATTATTGGAGTATCCAAGATATTCGTCAAAAGTAGTAAATACTTTCTTAGAAACAAAAGGAAGAAAGATAATTATAGCATTTTTAGTAATATCCATATTACTTGCAGTATCTACATATTTTACGCCTAAATATTCACAAACATTTAATGAGACATTTTACCTCTCAATAGTATTTGTTATCCAAATATTATTTTGGCGTTGACCCCTACATCTCTCTGTTTGGAAGGTGGAAAGTCAGTTATTATAAAGAAAAACTTGAATGGGATGCGTTTAAAAACTTTTTATCTAACTTAGCGATGATTAAAAAATATTCTCTCCGGAAGGACATATCAATTTGGAAGGACTGGCTTATTTATGGAACAGCTTTGGGCGTTGGAGATAAAGTCGTTGAGGCGATGAAATCGTTAGAAGTCTCTGAATTGACTGCCGACTATGTAATAATTCGCTCAAACTATGATTCAATGAAAAATTCCGTAGATAGTGTATATTCATCGACAACAAGTTCAAGTGGAGGATTTGGAGCAGGAGGAGGTTTTGGTGGTGGAGGAGGGGGAGCGAGATAGAAATAAAGAAAAATCCTAAATTCCAAGCCATAATTCATAATTTCTTATCAATTTTCTTTCAGTACCTATAATTTTTTTATATAATTCAAATGATTGTTTAAGATTTGATGTTATATATTGAACATTCTTTAAATTTTTTGTAAAATTGTCTAATTCCATTAAATTTTTTATATCTATTATTGAGATTTTACTAAATGAGGAATACGAAATAATACTTGGATGATACATCCAGATGTTGGTGTTATCTTTGTGAATGTACTTTGTAATTTCATTAGAAATTAAATAATTACAATTATATATACTATTTGATATTGATTTACCATAAGAATATCTTTTTTTAACATAAACATCTACTGCATTGTCTATATTTCTATTAATTTTATTAATTTTTTTAATATTTATTACAATTTTTGGAATTTCAACAGCACCTTTTGGTAATTTTATATTTTCCATTTGAATGAATCCAAAATTAGCTAAGCTATAGAGTTCGGGTAAAAATGGAAATTCATTTAGAATGAGTATATATCCCGATTCATTTTTAATATCATTTAATAAATACCCTTTATTTCCAAAATTTATAAAACCTTGAACATGCGTTATTAATATGTCATTGTTAACATTAATTAAAGCATCATCTGTAAGTGAAGTTTTTGGTATAACAACAGGAAATGGTCCAAAATATCTTACATTTAAAGTTTTTTTATGTATAAATAACAAATGTCCAGAAATTTCCAAACATTTCATTTCATTTCCAAAGATTTTTCTTTTAGATGTCTTTTTATTTGAGTAGTCTAAAAATACTACTCCACTAAACGGCATTAAATATTCTACCTCTCCAATCTCATTAGATATCGCCAAAAATGAAGTTATATTTGGAATTACACAGTTTAGATGCCAAAGACGTTTATTAATTTCAATGTCTTTCATGTAAAGTAGTGGTTTTGAATACAAATGTGAAAAATATTTAACTATAAAAGGCAGATTTGGATTTTCAATAATATCTACCTTGCCATAAGTAATTAAAGTTCCAGGGTATCTTTTGTATATTCTTGAATTTCCTCTTCCAGTTTGAAGTTTTTTTATACGAACAATACTCGAACTCAAATCTATATCAAGTTTAGTCCTAACCCCTCTAACTACTGGAAGCTCAATAAAAGAAAGTGGATAATTACCATATAAGTTAAACATAATCCTTGGTCTTTTGGATTTGTAATCAATATGTCTATCTTTTATTTCTAAATACATATCATAAACAAAAGGAATTCCATGAATATCATAATATCCATCACTATAAGAATATTCTATAAGCTCATCTACTTTTTTAATATGCTCCAATATCGTTTTAGATAACATTTCAATTTTTCTTTTTACTTCCATTTTTCCGCCTGCTCTAATATCATTTTATATGTGTTTCTATCATTAATTGCAGATATCCCAAATCTGTTAATACTGTCGAATTTTAATGTCAAATTTGCAGTAGATGTTAACAGTATTTTATTATCTATGTAGTATGCTTTATCATGATTTGACTTCATAATATAAACTTCAAATTCGCTTTCTTTAAGTAATTCATTAAAATCTTCAACCATTTTTTTGTTAGTTATTAGTTTTACTGAAATTCCTTTTTTAGATAATTCATTCAAAAATTTTATTCCTTCTTCATCAATATATGGAGAAAGAGCTACGAGTTCTTTTTTACATAATGATTCTATAATATTCTTTAGAACAGTATTTCCAGGACCTCTAAACCACTTACCTTTTAATATAATCTCAATAAATATTTTCACCAATTCTTTAGATGTGGTGATAGATTGACCCAATCCATCAAAGCATCCCTTATCAAACATTGTGCATGATGTACAACCATCTATACAATATGTAGGAAATGCTAATGTGAAAATGGTGTTAATTTCTTTCTTTATTTTTTCATTAATTGTTTCATCTTTTATAATTGAATCTATCATATCCCCATATTTTCCGTAACCTGTTCTATCTCCTTTTTTTAATTGCATATAGGTGTTGAAGTAATGTAAATCTAATACAAGCCCATTTTTGAGAAATTCAGAATAATGTTTCCTTAATTCTTCAATAACTTTAACATTATACATATACTGTGGATCTTTTTTCTTAAACATCTCAACATGCTTTGATATGAGTTCTTTATATGATTTTAACTGTTTTTCATGTTCTTTTAGTAAATTATGTGCTGATTCTAAAAACCTAATAATCATGTTAGTTAATGAACCAAATCTATTCTTAGTAGCTCCAATAATGTCTAATGCACCTATTGGGCTATTTTCTGCTATTAGTATTCTATAGCATTTATCAGTATCATCAACTAAGTATAGTAAATCTTCGGATTTAATTTCTAATTCTTTTGATAGAAATCCTAATAACAAATGAGCCAAAGTATGGAGCAATATGTACGTAGCGTTTTCTATAACTTCTCTGGCAAAAATTCCATTTACTTTACTTCCTTTTTTAAAGTTATTTCTAAACTCTTTGTATTTGCCAACTATATCTTTTAAATCTTTTTCTAGTAGTTGATAAGTATTTAATCCTTTATTGGTTGAAGCAATTAAGAAGCATTTTGATAACACAATATCTGAAATTGACACTTTAATATCAAATATGTCAATATTGTAATTATTAATCTCATCATTTAGTAATGATGAAATTATCGTTTTTATAAAGTTCTTATCTATTGCCAATCCTATGACATTGGTTTTTGCTAACTCTTTTCCTATAGGCGTTTCAAATTCAATATTAACTGGGTATATCCCTCCAGGAATATTAAATTGCACTCCGCAATATTCATCTTTTATCAAAACATTTTTTCCGTAGATTGGGATAACTCCATTAAAACTTTCAGAAGTCCCCAATTTTTTATTTGGAGTTTTTCTTTTGGGTACTGGAAATACTTTAGGATGTATTCTCCTACTCCAACTCCAAAGAGGGCATCTTTTTTTGTTGTTACTGGATATTATCTTTTTCCCATATACACAATATTCTTGAAATGGACAGTCAAAATTCCAGGGATCTGTTGATAATCCCCTACCCCACATGCAAAACCAAACATATGACAAGTTAGTTGGAGAATATGATACTTTACGACCATGTTTTAATGCATCATCTTTATATATCCTCTCAATTTCTTCCATAGATTTTCCTTGTAAAATCAGTTCTTTAAGTTTTTCAGACCCATACCTAAGTTTTATACCGTTTTTTAATGTTATGAGGACATAATTGTTAGTTTTTTCTCCAAGTAATTCAATTGCCTCAACAGATTCTAACTTATTTGTTGTATATTCTTTTCTTACTTTTCCTTTTATGACATCTAATTTCAATAATTCATTATTTTTAAAAGAGTAAGATCCAAATTTTGCATTTTTTGGGTTTATAAACCAAATTCTACTCCCTATAACACCTATTTTATTTTTTATAGCTATAGGTTCAAATGGAGGGTATCTGTAGAACAGTTCCTCCAAAGAATGAGATTTTTCTTCATTACCTACCTTCATAGAGATTATTTCAGATACTGGGTTCGCGGATATACTATGTAACCCAGTTATATAGTTCAATATCTGAACACAATACAGCCCTGTAGGATTATATAGTCCTGCTTTAAGATTTGTGATTATTGGAATTAAATATTCATCTTCGAGATATTGTTGAGTGTTTGTAAAGTATGCTAACTGTAAATTTATTTCCTTATATTTATCTCTTATTTCTTTAATATTGTCATGATGTTCTGTTAATTCTTTATAATATTCATTGAGAATATTTACAAAGCTTTCAAGTATTGTCATTTTATCCTTATACCGTCTATTAATAGAGTATCTACTAATATATTCTTCTATTTCATCAGATAGGTCTCTAAGAGTTTCCAAGAAACTATATACTTCTCTTTCAGTTTTATTTATTAAATTATAAATTTTTTTAGTGTCTTGATAAGTAACAACATTTGAATTTATAATATTATCATAATTTTTTTTAAATTCTTCTCTATATTTTTTAATTTTCATAATTAACTCACTATATTTTTCCCTACATTGTTTTAACGGTTCTAAGTATTCAGGATTTAATAAATTCTCAAACTCATTATTCCCTAAAAGTTCTTTGAGCTTTATAAAACAAATTTCTAACTTATTTAGGACCTCATTCAAATCTTCTACTAATAATTTTGCTTCATTTAAAATACTATGGGTCTTTAATAAATTTTCAAAATTATCAAGATTGTCAATTATGTAATTAAGTAATTCCTTTGAATCCATTATAATCCCCCTTTTATAATGCATTAGACCAATACTGTAAAAATTCTTTTAATTCTCTTTCAGTTCTAATTCCCCTTCCACTAGCGTATGTATTTCTACTATTTTGAGCAAGTTTTACAAGTCCTTTTGTTAGATTATATCTTAAATCTATTTGTGGATTAGCATAGGAAATAATAAGTTCTTTATCTTCATCTTTACGTCCCATAGGATCCAATCTATCCCAGATATGAGCATCATATATTAAGAAAGATTCTGAAGGAACTTTTCTTGTTAGAATAATTCCTAAAGTAGTTCTTAATGTATTTTCAGTTCTTCCCCCTCTTCCTATTCTCTGCCTTAAAGATAGTGGATTCTCAAAACCTGAGTTTAGTATAAATGAGACGCCTCCATAATCTACACCAAGTTCTAAGCTTGATGTTGAAAATACAACTCCAAGTCCTTTTTGGGATTTTAGCTTTTCCATAATTTTAGATCGTTTTTTAGGTTTTAAATCACTATGCATTTCACCTGTTAAATTTAAAAGTTCTTCTAATTTATCACCAGAGTTTAGTTTTTCCCTAATATCTTCTAAAAGTTTATTGTCTTCCACATATGGAACAAATGAATATGGATCATAAGGATCCTCAATATTAATGTGATCTTTTGGTTCTCCAAGAGCGATATTTTCTTCAAATCCACTTAATGTTCTTCTAATTTCTTTAATGTTTTGAATAAATATTAATGACTGTGGAGAATAACTTTTGTTTTGTTTTTCATATACATAATGTAAAAAAGACATCATTACTGCCCATAATTGTGCATAAGTACTCCAAGAATATTGTGGGGAGATATCATAAACTCCCATTAAAACTAATCTTTTTCCTTTGAATTCAATTTTGTTTTTAATCATAGTATCTCTAAAATCTATATGATGCATGTCTTCTATTCCAGTTAATTTTCTAGCAAAGTTTCCTGGAGATGGTAATGTAGCAGAGGATAGGATTATTTCAAAATCTGGCACATTTGTTATATCTTTTATCAATTTTATCAATATAGATACAAGTCCTCCTCCAAGACCAGTATATTCATGTGCCTCGTCAACGACAAGCAATGATAAATTTTCGAAAAAACTAACATTGATATCGTTGTTATTATTTCTCTGTTCTACTAATCTATATTCAACAGCCCACATATTTGAAATTAAAAAGTCCGGATGTTCTTTTCCCATGTCTTCTTTTGTGGCTTTGATAAATTCAAATTTATGACTATTTTCGCATTTGATAATATATTTATTCCCATGTTTAATATACATTAATTTTTTACCACATATTGGGCAGGTCATTCCTCTAAATAATTCTTTATTCTTTACATCCCTAAATCTTTTAGTATCTCCGTCCCTAATTCCGAATGTAATAGGTTCTATATTATAACTTTTAAGTATTTGATTTGCAATGAAGAGTAGTCTAATTACTCTCAAAGATTGGTCAATAGCCAAAGCTTTTCTTGGATATGTTAAAAGAACTTTTCCATTATTTCCAGTTACTTTATTTTTCAAAAGTTTAGCTACTGCATACAATAAAAATATTTCTGTTTTTCCAGCTCCTGTTGGAGCTGTTATTATAAATCCCTTTTTATTTAGAATGTCATTTTCTTTTAATAAAGTCATTAAAGAAAATATTTGGAATGCATCGAATCCCGAATTTCCTAAATATTTATTTACTATTTGACAGTAAATATCTGCTACTTTATCATCATTAAAAAATCCCTTCACCCTTCTATAAAATTCCTTTTCATAATCACTACTACCAAAAGGTTTTAATACCCTATCTTCTTTTGAAGGTATTGGAATTTTATAGAGTTTTAATCGAGGACCTACTATATATTCAACACCTTCATATTGAGTTCTAATATACGCACTTCTAATAGCAACATCGATATGTAATGTTCGATACTCATCTTCACCAAGCTTCACCAGAAATCCCATTTTTCTGAGTTTTTCAAATGCGTCTTTTCCAATAGTTTTAATAATTTCTTTAGAATTCATTGAATAATTAATATGTTCTGGATTTATGACATTAGTTTTTTGATCAACAATTTTTTTATATTCATCCTCTACAAGAGTGTGATATGCATTAATAAGTTTATTCCCACTTACTCCTACTATATTCATAATATCCCTCTAATGATGACAATAAATTAAATTATCTATCATTCTCTTAATATTAATATCCAAAAATATAATAAAAACTTTTTCAATGTGAGAATTATGTTAATTGATAAACTAAATTTAGATGAAGTAGTTTATATTTCCATAAAATCTTTAAAAGAAAAAGCTCGAAGGTTGCCTATACATAGTATTCATAGATGGTGGTCACGAAGATTTTCAGCAACTTATAGGGGAATTTTGTCTTCATATCTTTTAGATACTGATGAAATAGATATTTTTTACGATAGTTTTGATTCTCCAGAAATTTTAAAATATAAAGCTAATGGAAAAGTATTCTTTGAACCATTTTGTGGTGGAGGAACAGGGTTAGTAGAAGCTTTCATATGTGGATATGATGTAGTTGGTATAGATGTTAATCCAATTGCAACAAGAATAACAGAGACAACACTCTCAATATTATCAAACATGCATAAAATAAACAATGGTAATGACTATATTAATACTTCCATAAGAATTTTGGATGAGTTATTATTTGACTTAAAAGATTTTTGGATTTACAATGATTGTATTGTTTCTTATGTGTTTATTACGAGAGATAGAGTTCCTTCGTGGGTAGATACCTACAGAAAAGACAATAGAGAACATTACATAATAAGATGCCCTGAATGTTCCAATATATTTGAAACCACAATTAGAAAGGAAAATATATGTTGTCCTAATTGTGGAGAAAGTTTTGAAATGACTCACAAACCCGTATATAAAATTAATAAAAAAAATCTACCAAAAGCTACCAAACTTCATAGAATTTGGGCTGTTGAGCTCAGAGATCCAAATCTAAAATGGAAGAAAAGAGTACTGTCTGTTGAAACTAACGAAAGCCTATATGAATGGATATACCACAGTTCAGAAAGAGCAAAGGAGCTTAAATTTGAAATTGAAGATGAATTTCCAATTTGGGAATTAAAAGAAGGAAAACGACTAAAAAGAGAAGGTATTAGTAAATTAGATGAGTTATATACATGGAAACAGTTAATTACCTTCAAGATGTTTGCAGAAAAAACACAGAATCTACCAAAATTATATAAACTTCTTTATTCATTAGCCCTTAGTGAGACAGCAAAATCATCATCAATACTTGCAAAATGGCATTCACCAATAGGAGAACCAGTTCCAGCAGGAGCTATGAAAACTTACTGGGTCCCGGAATATACTGTTGAGACTAATCCAGTTGCTCATGTTCCGAATAAATTGAGACCCTTAGCAAGAAATACACTAGCATCGTCCATACGAACCCATACAAAGATTTTTGAGTATAAAATACAAAATATATCTTCAAAATATAATATTATTTTGGGAGATTCTGAAATTGTAGAGTTCCCAAACAATATAGATCTCGCAGTAGTAGATCCTCCATATTTAGATACTGTTCAAAGTTATGCATCAATTAGTTTGTTACATTATGGAGCTTTAAAAATTTATGACAAGTTTTCCAATTTTGAAAACAAAAACAGTTGTCTAAATTTATTAGAAGTAGAAAAAAGAGAAATTTCAAGAAATGCTGAACAATATAAACATAAGATAACAGAAATACTGAAAAAAATAAGAGAAAACCTAACTGAAAATGGTAGAGTTGTGTTTTTATATAATAGAGTTAAGTATGAAGACTGGAAAATAATTGCAGAAAGTTTTAGGGATTCAAATCTATATCCTACTGCAATTTACTGGATTCTGGGGGAGTCACCTGGAGGGTTAGCTCGTTCAAAACTTAGGGGAATATTTGCTATAGTATTGTCTAAAACTCCATCTGATGAAATTAACATCATATTTAAAGATGCGATTAATAAATTTATAAAATTGACGAAGAATAAAATAAATATTGATAAGAAAGTTGAAAAAATGGCTTATGACAGTATGATAAAATCAATATTTTCAGCGTATCAATTGGACAATGATGTGATAAAATGAAAAAAGTCATAATAGTTGGTGCTGGACCTGGAGACCCAGAGTTGATAACAATCAAAGGAAAGAAGGCAATAGAAGAGGCAGATGTCATAATATACGCTGGTTCATTGGTTAATGAAAAACTTTTAGAATATAACAAGAAAAACGCTGAGATTTACAACAGTGCAAATATGAATTTGGAGGAGATAGTTGAGGTTATGGTTAAAGCAGTTAATGAGGGAAAAAAGGTTGTTAGATTACACACAGGAGACCCTTCTATTTATGGAGCTATAAAGGAGCAGATTGATGAGCTATCTAAATATGGAATAGATGTTGAGATAATCCCAGGAGTTAGTTCTTTGTTTGCGGCAACTGCCTCGTTAAAAGTTGAGTTAACTCTTCCAGAGGTCTCTCAAACAGTTATTATTACGAGACCTGAGGGAAGGACTCCAATGCCTGAAAAGGAAAAGCTTAGAGATTTAGCTAAGCACCAATCAACAATGGCTATTTTTTTAGGCGTTTCAATGATTGATAAGGTTGTTAAGGAGTTGATTGAAGGTGGCTATAAGGAAGATACACCAGTAGCTGTTGTATATCATGCCTCATGGGATGACGAAAAAATCATCAGAGGAACTTTAAAAGACATAGCTGAAAAGGTAAAGAAAGAGGGAATTAAAAAAACTGCCTTAATTATTGTTGGAGAAGTTTTAAATCCAAAGCATTATGCGTATTCTAAGCTTTATGATAAAGATTTTGAACATGGGTATAGAAAAATCCCACAAAAATTTTGAGGAAACTTTTTTTACTTATTTTTTCTCTCCTCTATTTTTTCAAGCAGTATCTTCAAATCTGTCTTTTTAGTGATATCTGTCTCTTTCTCTAATAGCTCTTTAACTTTTTGTTCAAGCTCTTCTAAGCTATTAACACTTTCTAAAAGCTCTTTAATAAACTCTATATTTGCCATGTATGGAAGGACATCATACATAAATAGTTCAATCTCTCTTTTTTGGTTCATACCTATCCCTTATGGCTATTTCTCTAACTATATGTGTTATCTGCCTTTCTAAGTTATCTATTTTGGCATACAATCTATAAATTAAATAGAATAAAATGGCTATGGATATGTAGATGATTGCGTCAACTCCCCTACCCACTCCTAATATATTAGCTATATAACCAGTGAATTCTGGGAATATTAAAACTAATACAACCAAACTCCATACAAAAATCCAAAATAACCCTTCATTAAAACTCATACTTCTCTTTTTTAACTGCAACACAACTCTTGACAAGGCAAACAATGCAAATATAACCCCAACTATTTGAATTAGCTCCATAAGTTTTCCTCCAAAATTTTTATAAGCATAGGAAACCCTAACACCTCTTCGCTATGCTCGGAGGTGTAAATTAGCATAATTGTTATTTTGCAAAATTTTTATAAATCTCTTTTATAAATACTCTATTCAAACCTATATATATCTTTGTCATTTTTAAAAAGGTTTAGAAAGTGTAAAAGAATAACTATAATTAGGGATTATTATGAGGCATTTAATTTCAATGAAGGATATTGGAAAAGAGGAGATTTTAGAGATTTTAGATGAAGCAAGGAAGATGGAAGAGCTTTTAAATACAAAAAGACCTTTAAGGTTATTAGAGGGAAAGATATTGGCAACTGTTTTCTATGAACCATCAACAAGGACGCGGTTGAGTTTTGAAACTGCTATGAAGAGGTTGGGAGGCGAAGTAATAACGATGACTGATTTAAAAAGCTCTTCTGTTGCAAAAGGGGAAAGTTTAATAGATACTATTAGAGTAATTAGCGGATATGCCGATATAATTGTTTTAAGGCATCCAAGTGAAGGAGCGGCAAGATTGGCAAGCGAATATTCCCAAGTTCCAATTATAAACGCTGGGGATGGGAGTAATCAGCATCCTACTCAGACGCTTTTAGATTTATACACAATAATGAGAGAGATTGGCAGAATAGATGGTATAAAAATAGCTTTTGTTGGAGATTTGAAGTATGGAAGAACAGTTCATTCCTTGGTCTATGCTTTATCTTTATTTGATGATGTTGAGATGTATTTTGTTTCTCCAAAAGAGTTGAAGATGCCAGAAGATATAATTGAGGATTTAAAAGCTAAGAATATCAAATTCTATGAAAAAGAAAGCTTAAATGATTTAGATGAAGATGTTGATGTTTTATATGTAACAAGAATTCAGAAGGAAAGATTTCCAGACCCTAATGAGTATGAAAAGGTTAAAGGTAGCTATAAGATAAAGAAAGAGTATGTTGAAGGAAAAAAATTTATTATTATGCACCCATTGCCAAGAGTTGATGAAATTGATTATGAAGTTGATAAATTACCACAAGCAAAATATTTTAAGCAGAGTTTTTATGGAATTCCTGTAAGAATGGCTATTTTAAAGAAGTTAATTGAGGATAATGAAAGGTGAATAATTTTGAGAGATGTAAAATATGTTGATGCCCACTGCCATATTGAAGATAAGGCATTCAATAAAAATAGAGATGAAATAATTGAGAGAGCTAAAAAAGAAAATGTTATAATAGTAACAAGTGGAGCGAGCTTAGGAGGGTGTTTAAGAGCTTTAAAATTTAAAAAAATGTATAATATTTATCTAACTCTTGGCTATCATCCTTCAAGGGTTAAGGCAGATGATAAAGTTGTAGAGAAGGTTTATAACTTAATTAAAAATAATGAGCATGAGATTTTAGCCGTTGGAGAGATTGGGATGGATGTTAAAGATGAAAACTACGAGAGGCAAGAAGAGATATTTAAAAAATTCTTATCCCTGGCAGAAGAGCTTGATAAACCAATTGTAGTTCATGCGAGGGGTTTTGAGAGGAAGATATTTGACATAGCTAAAAATAAAGTTGATATTATGTTTCATTGTTATAGTGGAGATATAGAATTAGCTAAAGAAATTGGAAGAGAAGGACATTTAATATCAATCTCAACATTGGTTTGCTTTTCAGAGCATCATAAAAAACTCATTGAGAGCTTGGATTTGGATTATTTAACTACTGAAACAGACAGCCCTTATTTATCTCCAATCAAAGGAACTAAAAATGAGCCAAGAAATGTTAAATTGGTTGTTGAAGAGATAGCAAAGATTAAGGAGATGGATGTTGAAGAGGTAAAAGATATCATTTATAAAAATGCATGCAAATTTTTTAAAACAAAGTTGTAATTATTTTATTAATTATTATAGTTCTATTTTTAAATTTAAAAATTGACTTTTTAATTTTCAATAATGGTTTATATATCTAAAAATATGACTTTTCATTCCAAATTTTAGAAAAATATTTATACTATAAAGAAAAGAACAAAACTTGGGGTTTAAAAGAACTAATAAAATTGGGGGAGAAAATGGAAAAAATCTGTAACGATTTGCTAAATATTGAAGGGATTAAAAGTGTTATTGTTATGTCAAATGATGGTAATTTAATATATAAAGGAAATGTAAAAGAGGAGGATATTGAAGTAATATCTGCCATTATGGGGGCAATATTTGGGGGAGCAGAAAAGTTTGAACAAACAATTGGTGATAAAATAAAGTATGTTATTATTGGTGGAAACTCATCAAAAATTATGTTATTTAAATGCGATGGTAAAATTATCGGGGTTATTGGAGGAGTAAAAATAGAAGATATTAAAGATAAAATTTTAGAGTTTTGCAATCAATAAAAGGAGGAATCTCTTTTTTATATTTTTTGCCTTTATTTATTTCTTATCTCCATAGTATATCTTTAACGCCTCTTCTAAGCTCTTTCCTTCAATAGTTATGGCATATATTGCATTGCACATCCTTATAGCGGCATCTAATGGCTTTTGATGGATATTTCTTCCAGTTGCGTTTCCTCTTGCTCCACTTATGTTAATTTGCTCCCAAATCTGTTTTAAAAATTTCTCTGGCTCTATACTTTTACCTCCAGCACATAAAACCCCAGTCCTTCCAGCGGCTAATACTGCCTCTTTAAACCTCTCTGCTGGATTATCGCACTTAGGGTAATTAACCTTAACGAAATCAGCTCCTAAGCAAGTGGCAACACCAGCAGCTCCAGCAATTAAGTGAGGGTCTCTCTCATCTTTGATGTTCTTCCCCCTTGGATAACTCCAAAGTATTGCTATTAAACCATGTTTATGTGCCTCTAAAATAACCCTTGATGCCTCTTCAAACATTATATGTTCATACTCACTTCCAGGGTAGATGGTATAGCCAACTCCCAAGATTTTTAGCCCAGAATTTTCTTTTAAATCGACCACATCCTTAACATGAACTAATGCCTTACTTATGGGGTCTCTTGTTTTAACTAAGTGAGTTTTTGAATTTATTTTTACAATATAAGGGACTTTTTTATAATCCATTCCATACCTTGCTATTAAGC
>Ga0256838_1000254_pt1 | contig 36037 bp, 29 predicted proteins | sample 4571419metaG_FD_185978 | JGI IMG/M metagenome (GOLD analysis project Ga0256838, IMG submission 185978) | Hydrothermal vent microbial communities from Guaymas Basin, Mexico - 4571-419 | ecosystem: Environmental > Aquatic > Marine > Hydrothermal vents | place: Mexico: Guaymas Basin | collected... | reverse complement strand
TTATAAATTCTTTTATCTTTTGAATATTTTTCTTATCGTTTATACCAATTTTTCTTACAAATTCAGTAGCTTTTAAAGTAAGTTTATTAATAAGCTTATTTATTGCTATGGAATAAGCTTCTTCCTGTTTTAAAAAGGTAACCTTTTTTACTTTAAGTTTAACCACTGCTTCAAAAGGGGATTGATAACAAACCCACGAAGGGGCTTGAATACCTTGAATATAACAATCAATTTTTTTAATGTTATTGCTTAAAACGCCACATCCAATAATAACCAAATAAAAAACAAATAAAAGCTTTTTCATAAAAAGCCTTTTAAAAGAATTATACAAAAACTATACAAAATTTTAATCATAAAAATTTTTAAAAGTCAATTTTTTTCTTTTGAGTGACAGGCACTATTTAAAAACAAAAAAGAAAAAGAAAAAAAATTATCTTTTTGAGAATTGAGGAGATTTTCTTGCTTTCTTTTTCCCGTATTTTTTTCTTTCTACTACTCTTGCATCTCTTGTTAAAAGCCCAGCAGGTTTTAATATACTTCTAAGTTCAGGAGCATATTCTACCAACGCTTTCGAAATTCCATGTTTTATAGCATCAGCTTGAGCTGCAAAACCACCGCCGAATGTTTTTACTTCAATATCAAAGTTATTCTCTTGTTTTGTAAGTTTAAGAGGCCAAATTACTCTAAGTTTAAGAGCTTCTCTTCCTCCAAGAAATTCATCTAAAGTTTTTCCATTGATAGTAATATTACCGCTTCCATTTTTAAGCCATACTTTTGCTACTGCAGTTTTTCTTTTCCCAGTTGCGTAAATTCTTCCGTGCATTTTCATTAGTTACCCTTTATTTGAGCTGTATGTGGATGATTTTCACCAGCATAAACTTTCAATTTTTTAAGCATTTTTCTTCCAAGTTTAGTTTTTGGAAGCATACCGCGAGTTGCTAATTTAAATAATTTTTCAGGATTATTTTTTAAAAGTTTCTCAACCGTTTCTTCTTTTACATGTCCAAAATAACCAGTATGTTTATAATATTTTTCATCAAGTTTTTTTGCTGTAGAAAACTTAACCTTATCAGCATTAATTACAACTACATAATCACCGCAATCTACATGTGGAGTATAATAAGGTTTATGTTTACCTCTTAAAATAGTAGCTATTTCAGTTATAAGTCTACCGAAAATTTTATCTTTAGCATCTATTAATATCCAATCTCTTTTAACCTCTTCAGGTTTTATTGATTTAGTAAATTTCATTATCACACCTTTTGTGAATTTTTTGGTATGAAATTGTAGTTTTTAAAACTTAAAAAAAACTTAATTTAAGTAAATTTTAAGCTTTAGAGATTTGCAAATTTTACTATTAATTCAATTTCGCCAGCAGGTATTCTAAGCTCTCTTGCTATTTCTTCAATTGAATACCCGCTTTTATAAAGGGCTATTACTTTTTCTTCTTCATGTTTACTTAAAGTAGATACGCTTGGAATAGAATTCTTTTTTATTAAAGAATTAATTTTAGCAATTTCCAATTCAATTTTTTCGTAAAATTCTTTATTTTTCTCATCTATTACCCTAACATCATCAACGATACTTTCAATTATTCTCTCAAGTCTTTCCAGAGTTTTTATAGTATCTGAATTTTTTATCTGTTTTTTTAACAAAAAGACTTCTTTATTTAATTCCTCTAAACTAATCTCCATTGCCGAAAATTTTTGTTCAATAATCTTTTCAAGCTTTAATATATAAAAAAACAAAAACAACATAAAAGCACTAAGCCCAACAAAAATAGCTATATTTAACATACTCATTTTTTTGCTTTCATTTCTCTTATTATTGCTCTTTCTCTTGCCGTAATAAATGAATTATAATCTTTTTCATCTCTTTCATGAAGATGTATAATTTTAGCTAAATTTTTATCAATTGCTTCAAAAATTACAGGCACTTTTCTTGGAGGAAACACAGGAAGATCCATTCTACCATAATATTTTTCTCCAATTTCAAACAAATTATCTTTTATCATAAAATTATCAAATCCAACCTTTACAATCTCGCTTTTAAATTTAAGAGGCAAAAATTCTTTTTTTTCGTTCTTAACGATAGAAGCCAACTCATCCACTTTTCTATGAAGAGCTATTAAAAGTTCCAATAAAACCGGATCAGTATCTTTAGTCTCTCCTCTTGCTTTTGCCATTTTTATATATTGCCCAATTGGATCTTCGCTCTCCCCACCAAGTTTATCAAATTCTTCTTTAGTTTTTTCGTTTAATTTATCAAATTCAATCTCTACATATGCTGGAATTAACCTCATTTTATTGCCTTATCTAAAATTATTAATATCAAAAATACAATACCCAAAAATCCATTAACATCAAAAAAAGCTTTTGGAATATTTTTAAAATCCTTATCTACCAATTTATGTTCATAATATAACATAATAGCAGCAATAATTACCCCTAGCCATCCAAAAAACCCAAGGTTTGCATAAGCGGCAAAAAGAGCCCAAAAAATCACAGCAAAAACATGAAACATTTTAGAAATAAAAACCGCGCCTTTTTCTCCAACAAGTGCGGGAATTGAATGAAGCCCTTCTTTTTTATCAAATTCAATATCTTGAAGTGAATACAAAATATCAAACCCCGCTACCCAAAACATTACTCCAAGTGCCAAAAAAACACTCCAACAAGGAATGGAATTGCTTATGGCTATTGCACCAGCTATTGGAGCAAGTCCCAAAGAAATTCCTAATACTAAATGCGCAAACTCGCTAAAACGCTTAAAATAACTATATCCGCCAAGAACAATAAGTATTGGAATTGAAAGTTTAAAAGCTAAATCGTTTATTAAATAAGCAACTCCTACAAAAATCAAAGCATTTGCCAATATAAAAATTTTCATTTCAACTTCACTAACTTCTCCCGTAACCGAAGGTCTATTTTGAGTTCTTGGATTTTTAGCATCAAATTCCCTATCTAAATATCTATTAACCGCCATTGCAAAATTTCTTGCACTAACAGCGGCTAAAATTCCAAGAAACAACAATTTCCATCCAAACCAACCATCAGCCGCTACAATCATAGCGATCAAAATAAAAGGCAAACTAAAAATCGTATGAGAAAATTTAACAAGTTCAAAATATTTTCTAATATTCATTTAGCCTCCTTTTAGTATAATTGTATCAAAAAAGGAAAAATTTGTTTGCTTTAATTGGACCAACAGCAAGCGGCAAAAGTGATTTAGCACTTAAACTTGCAAAAAAACTAAACTACGAAATATTATCTTTAGATAGCTTAAGCATTTACAAAGAAATAGACATAGCTTCAGCAAAACCTTCCAAACAAGATTTAGCACAAGTAAAACACTACGGCGTTAACGAAATATATCCAAATGAAAAATTTGACGTTATGAAATTTATAGAAATCTATAAAAAAATTCCTCATAAAAACATAATTATAGTAGGAGGAACGAGTTTTTACTTAAAAGCAATGATAGATGGAATTTCGCAAATGCCGACAATTTCAAAAGAAATAAAAAAAGAAGCAAAAAAATTTACATACGAAGATATAAAAAAAATAGATCCTATTTTTGCTTCTAAAATATCAAAAAACGATACTTATAGAATATCTAAAGCTGCTGAAATTTTTCTTGCCACAAAAACACCTCCAAGCGAATACTTTAAAAAACATCCTCCAATTCCGATTATTCCCAATATTCCAATATTTGAAATCCAAATAGATAGAAATCATCTTAAAGAAAAAATAAAAAAAAGAACAAAAAAAATGTTTGAAATGGGATTGATAGATGAAGTAGCCTATCTTGAAAAAAAATATAAAGATAGAAGACTTCCTGCTCTAAAAGCTATCGGAATAAAAGAAGTATTGGATTATTTTAACGGGATTTACAACAAAAACGAACTTTTTGAAAAAATAGTAACAAACACTTCAAGACTTGCAAAAAGACAACAAACTTTTAATAAAACTCAATTTAAAAACAAAATATCAGCTCCCATAGACAAATTATACGAAATCATTTTAAAAAAGATTTAAAGCATCCTTACAAAGACCTTTCCACAAAGTTGAATCTTTTATCTTCAAACACTCGTTTAAATATTTTTTATCTCGAGTTAGATTAGCAAGCATAAACAATGCTCTTGCTTTATCTTCTCCTCTAACTCTTGGCAATAAATTTTTTAATACTCTTATCGCTTCTTTTTTATTTTTAGTATATTTTGCAAATACAAACTCAACAAAAGGAGAATAAGGATAAGCTTTAAATTCATTTTGTAAATCTATTATTTTTTTAGCGTAAGTAGCCGCCAACAAGTAATTATTGTTTTTTATAGCCCAGCGAACTATTTTAATAAAAGCATCTGTATTTTTTATATTTTTAAATTTATCAAGTTTTTTAGCAATTTCCAAAGCTTCTTTATATCTTTTCAAACGCCATAAAGCTTCAAATTTTAAAAGCAAATAATCATAACAATTCTTTTTCATTACGCTACACAAATCATCTACTGCATTTACGATATTTTTATAATCTCCTAAACCTTTAAGAGCTTCTATTTTTCTTTTCATCCATTTAATAAATACTTTATCATCGGGCGAATCCAAATACTTATTACAAACTATCGAAGCCACCTTATAATCTTTTGCTTTAATTGCACATTCATACAATAAATCATCATATTTCTTCTCAAGAATTATCTTATATTTTTTTATCAAATCAATAGCTCTAAAACATTCATGATTTTTCAAAAGCTCAATTGCATATTCTTTTAAAACTTTTTTAATAAACTCTTTTTTTTCTTTAAAAATACTATCTGGAATATTTTTTATCTTATCAAGCATTTTTACTATCTCATCATATTTTTTCATTTTATAAAGAATTTTAACTTTCTCCACTATTGCCTTTTGCCTAATATCCCCTTGATAGTTTTTAATAATGTTTTCAATATATTGTAACTTCTTAGTTAAATTACTCTCAGGCAAATTAAATAAAATTTTATCTCTTAATATTTTAGCAGCATCTGAATAATCTCCAAAAGGAAATTCTTTTAAATACTTATCTATAAAATACAACGCCTCTTTATAATTTCCATTTTCATATGACCACTGCGCTAAATTATACAAAAGAGGCTCATACAAATCATCTAATTTTTTAAGTCTTTTTAACAAATCTTTTCCAATATCAATTGCAAGCTTATACATTCCGTGACTAGCAAGCATTTTTGCAAGTTCATAAGCTTTTTGCTTATCTTTTAATAAAAATTCTTTATTAGCCTTATAAATTTTTTCATAATATTCTACTGCCTTTTTAATATTTCCTTTATCCATATATCTTTGGGCAAGTCTTGCTGCAGCTAATGAAGCAACGTCAAGATCGGTAGTCGAATATAAAGCTTTCTCATAAAGAGCAAACGCTTTTTTCTCATCGCCCATCGAATATAATTGATCTGCAAGATAAATCATCGCAAGATAAGCCCATTTGGTATTAGGATAGTCGTTAATTATTCTATTGTAATAATAACTTGCATCGCTTACAAAACCTTCTTTTGCATAACTTCTACCAATCATTAGCAATACTTCTGGCATCTTATCAGAATATGCGTATTGTTTTATCCATTTTTTCCCAAGAGATATTACCTCATTAAATTCATTATTCTTTTCAAGCAATTTAAGTTTTAAATACAACACATCCGGTAAAAAAATAGAATTTGGATATTTTTTTATAAAATCTTCAATTTCAGGCAAAACATCTTGATGATTTTTATAAGCTTTTAATATTTCAAAATATTTCAATACATCGGCATTGGTTTTTATCTTCACAGGATTTAAATTTTCATCAATCGCTCCAATGTAAGGATAAACAGTATGGTGATAATAAAATTTTAATCCTTTAATATCATTTCTTAAAAATTCCTCGTTTGCAATTATTACCCATTTTTTAGCTTTTGTAAGTTTAAAAGGAGTTATAAGAGGGTTATTATATAAATTCTCTTTAAATGCATAAAATTTATAAGGAGTATTTACCTTTATTTCTATAATAAAAGCATTTTTTAAAAATTTAGGATTGATTTCAAAATATCTAGATTTATCTTTAAACACGGGCGTTTTTGGAATTTTTCTAAATCTACACTCTATTATATTTTTATTTTTTACGCATACAAACGGCTCTTTGTTATATAAAGTTAAAACCTCATAAGGCTTTTTGGCTACTCCATAATCTATGTTTAAACTAAGAGCAAATAAAAATAGTGGGAAAAAAAGAAAAAACAACCCTACCCTTTTTAATGAATTATATCAAAAAGGCTAAGGTAAAGTAGCATTAAATACATCTGCTCCAATAATTCCAAAATAAATAGTACCAGCAAGTAAAATAAGCTGACCTATTAAACTTCCTGTAGAAATTGAAATAGTTTCAAAATTATTTGGCTCATCCATATAAATGTGCTTTATTATCCAAACATAATAAGCTACAGCAAGAGCTGAATTAAGAAGAGCAATTAAAACAACCCACCAAAGTCCAACATCTACCCCAGCATAAAACGCCACCGCTTTAGCTAAAAATCCAGCAAGCAATGGAATTCCAGCAAGAGAAAACAGTTGAATTGTAAAGAAAAGAGAATGAATAGGAGCTTTTTTATAAAGTCCTTTTAAATCTTCTAAATATTTAACTCCAAGTTCTCTTCTTAAATCATTAAGAATTAAAAATACGCTCGTTTGCATAAAAATATAAGCAATTGCATAATACAAAATTCCAGAATAAGAATAAATACTTGTAGCCGCTGCAAATGGAATTAGAGCATATCCACTATGTGCAATTGAAGAATACGCCAAAATTTTAGAAATTCTTTTTTGCCAAAGAGCCATAAAGTTTGCAAGAGTCATCGTAATAATCGCAAAAAAGGCAAAAATAAGTACTGTTGCAAAAGGATAAGTGATTAAAAATTTATAAAAAGCTTTAAATGTTGCAAATAAAACTACGCTTTTAATCACCCCACTTAAAATTCCAGCTGCTGCGTGATTTACTTGAGAATAAGCATCGGCTGCCCATCCATGCATCGGAACAACAGTTAACTTATAAAAAATTCCAGCAAGCATAATAGCAACGGCAATTAAAGTAAATTTCCCATGCACATTCATATCAATATAAGCAAAACTTGTAGTTGTAAAACTATAAAGAGCAAAACCAAGCAAAATCACCCCACTTGCTACAGCTCCTGCAATAAAAGCTTTTATGGCACCTTCTGCGTTATAAAAATTTCTAATGTTTGCAACCAAAATATAAGAGATAATCGCTATTACTTCAAATAGCACAATGAACAAGAAAAAGTTTGCACTCTCTAAAAATGCTATGCTTGCTCCAGCCAAAAAAAGCATTTGAGCAATAAGAGGCCTTTCAAATCCGGTTAAAGAAAACGTTACCGCCGCTAAAGTCACTAACAACACATATTCCATCAATTTAGTAGCACTATCCACTGCAAAACCAGGGAAAAGCCCTACCAAACTTTGTCCTTGGTAAATAAAAAACATCGATAAAATAAATGCGGAAATTGCTATAAGCTTAGCAATTATAATATTGTTTCTATAAAATACTGGTACCAAAAGTCCCGCTGCAATTAAAATTATAAAACTCATTACATTCCTCCTAACCAGCTAAAAGCTTGATTTGCTAAATCGAAAATTGGCTGAGGATTTACTCCAAAATAAACAATTAAAAACGCATAAACAGCTAAAGCAAATTTTTCCGGCAAACTCATAGAAAAATCTGCTTTTTCAACTACAGGACTCATAGGTCCATGAATTGCACGTCTAACCGACCAGATAATATATCCTGCGCTAATAAGCCCAGCCAAGGCAATTACAGCAATCCACCATCCATACGCCTTAACAGCCGAGATTATAATTGTAAGTTCTCCTACAAATCCCATAGTTCCAGGAAGTCCAAGAGCAGCCATACCAGCTAAGATAAAAATAGCACTCGCATAAGGAGCTTTTTTCATAATTCCACCCATCTCGTCCATATACCATGTATGAGTTTTATGATGTAACCATCCAGCAATCAAAAAGAGAGGAGAAATCACAAGAGCATGCCCAATCATTTCGTATAAAGCCGCACTAAGCCCATCATAAGTCATAGTAGAAATGGCTACTACCACAAGTCCCATGTGCGAAATTGAAGAATACGCAACCATTTTTTTAATATGTCTTTCATAAATTGCTAAAAATCCAGCAAAGAAAGTAGTTGCAAGCCCAAACCCAAGCATCCAAGGAGCAAAATGCATTGTTGTAATTGGCATCAATTCAACTGTAAATCTAATAAGCCCATACGCTCCCATTTTCAAAAGAACACCCGCTAAAAGCACAGAAATACTGCTTGGCGCTTGAACGTGAGCATCAGGAAGCCAAGTATGAAACGGAAATACTGGAAGTTTAGCTGCAAATCCAATAAACATCAACCACCAAATAAGAGCAGGAGTAACAAGAGCCGTTTCTTTAATTAAAGTTAAATCCCAATATCCAGTTTGTTTATAAAGAAGATAAAACCCTACAAACATAAACATCGCAAATACGTGAGTGTATAAGAAAAATTTTATTGCCGCATAAATTCTATTTTCTTCTCCCCAAATTCCTACCAAAAAGAGCATCGGCACAAGAGTTAATTCCCAAAACATAAAAAACCAAAGAACATTTGTAGTCATAAATACCCCAAAAATAGGACCACTAAACATTATAAGTAAACTAAAATAAGCCCCTTGCTTTTTTTCATTCCAAGAAGTAAATACAACTAAAATCAACAAAGCCGCTGTTAAAAGAAGCATCGCCACGCTTAATGCATCAATTTGAAGCGTTAATTCAAATCCAAATTGAGGTACGCTTAAATAATTTCCCAAAAATAACCAACCATCTTCAGGAAGTTGATGATACCAACTAAGTGCTATTATAAACAAAACGATAAACCATCCAAGCGCAATATACTTTGCAAATTGTTCAGCCCCTCTGGTAAAAAAATACACCAGGGCTGAAAAAACTATCGGCGCAAAAATAATATCTACAGCAACCATCTACAGCCCCTTTATAATTATTAAAATAAGAATAACAATAATTGCAACTCCAAGCACAAATTGTCCCATATATGAACCAATTTGACCTGTATGTCCTCTTTTGAAGATATTATAAACCCATTTTGTCATATCAACCGTTTTATTTACCACATAATCAATTACGTAAGTATCAAACCATCTTGCGCTTGCCGCTATAGCCCCAACTACGATATTTTTTGAAATCCAACTAATCATAGCTTCTACATAATAACCATTAAATAGAATTTGATGAATCGTCTGAACAAAATGATGAGAACCAATTTTATATAGTAAGTTAAGTCCTTTTACATAAAGTCCTACAACTATCAAGAAAATAATAAGCATAGCCGTTAGCATAAATGCCGCAAGACCAGCTACGTGAGGTTCAACTACTTCATCTCCTACGATATAATGAATAATGTCAGATTGCCAAATTGAAATAAATAGCGTAGTAAATGCCAAAATTCCAAGAGGCAATCTCATCCATAAATTACTTGGTTTATGAACACTTCCTCCTATCTCTTCATGTCTTGGCTCGCCAAGGAAAATTAAGATCCAAAGTCTAGTAATATACGCAATTGAAAGAAGTGCCGCAATCGTTACAAAAGTTTTTGTAAATCCATTACCCCACTCCCAAGCAGCTGCTACAACCATTTCTTTACTAAAATATCCACTAAATGGAGGAACACCTGCTAAAGAGAGTGAACCCATCGCCATAAATAACGCTACAAAAGGTGCCGTTTTAATAAGACCTCCAAGTTTCCAAGCATCTTTTTGATGATGAGCAATATAAATAACCGCTCCAGCACTTAAGAAAAGCAATGCTTTAAAAATAGCATGATTTACAAGATGTAGCATACCAGCTGCTAAAGACCCTACTCCAAGACCTACAAATGCAATAGATAAATGAGACATTGTTGAATATGCCAAAATCTTTTTAATCTCTTTTTGAACAAGAGCCGAAGTTGCACCAATGAAAGCTGAAAGCGCCGCTACATTAGCAACCACATATAAAGCATCAGTATAGCTAAAGAAATCAAACAATCTTGCAACGATATAAATACCACTATTAACCATCGTCGCACCATGAATCAAAGCAGAAACGGTTGTTGGACCTTCCATAGCGTTCATAAGCCATGGATAAAGAGGAAATTGTCCAGATTTTCCAATTGCTCCCATGAATATAAACAAAGCCGCTACAAGAGCAACCGTTTTATTAAGTTCTCCCGTATTTGCCATTTCATTAAGTTTTATTAAATCTATGGTTCCAGCATAATAAAATAGTATTGCAATTGCTGCTAAAATGAAAATATCACCAAATCTCGTATAAAGAAAAGCTTGCATACCAGCAGATGCGGCTGAATGTTTGTAATACCAAAAACTAATTAAAAGATAACTTGCAAGACCCATAAACTCCCAACCAACAAACGCTCCAATCAAATCTTTAGTAATTACGAGTAAAATCATACCTCCAATAAAGAAAAGAACTTTTGCATAATACCTTGGCTGATCAGGATCTTCACCCATATAATCGTGTGCAAAATGAATATCTAAAAACCCAAGACCCGTTGCTATAAGAAGCATGACTATCGATAAGTGATCAATATATATTTTCATTGGAATTTCGATATCTCCATACTTAATCCAAGGCAAAGTAATATCAATTGGAGAATCCGAATATTTAAAAAATATTACCAAACTCGCCAAAAACAGTATACCACCAACTACTTCAGCCACCCAAAAAGCAAGCTCTTTTTTTGCCTTTCCTAACACATACGCAAGCACCGCCCCAATAAATGGCATATACATTAAAATCATTACTGCATTATTCATCGTCCACCGCCTTATTTAGGTTATCTGGAATAATTTTTCCTGTAATTCTATAAGCCAATATAAAAATCAAAACTCCAGCCGCCGCTTCAAGAGTAGCTATTACGATAATAACATACGCAATAGCAAGCCCATGAGTAAATCCAAAATTAAACGCCGCACTTGCTAATAACAATATAACAGCATTTAAAAGCATTTCAAGAGAGAAAAGTATTTTTAAAAAATCACTCTTACTTGTTACTCCATAAAGTCCTACGGCAAAAAGAATAATTGCAGCAATCGCATCGATATAAAAATGAACCATCGTTATTCCTTTCCATGTTTTAGAGTATGAAGCATTCTAATGCTTCCATACAACACACTTGCGGCTACAACGCTCATAAATATTGCGATTTCAGCATAAAAATCGGTAAATATTTTAACTTGATCTTTTAAAGGAATCGCTTTACCTTCATAAGGGATAATTGGTAATAAAAACGGAACTATAATCATTCCAATTACAACTATAGTTACTACCGCATAAGCCCAAGGTCTAATTTCATATTTTGGAAACTTAGCTCCAATAACCGTTACACCAAAAAGCGTTAATACTACTATTCCTCCAGTGTATACGAAAATTTGGAAAAGTCCAAGAAGTTTTTCATCCATAGTAATATAATAAATCCCAAGTAAAAACATCATCATAACAAATGAAATCACAGAAGGAACGGTATTTTTTTGAGTTAAAGACAACACCGCTAAAATAATTGCAATAGCTAAAATTAATACGCTCATTTTTCCTCTCCTTTAGCCTCTTGCTTTTTAAGCTCGGCTTCTCTTTTTTTCTTTTCCATCATTTCACGTTTTTTTCTCGCTTTTTCCTCTTCTTCACGTTTTTTTTGCTCTATCCATTCCTCTGGAATATCCACTCTAACCCAAAAATCCTCCAAAGTTTTATGAGTACCATCTGGAGCAATTATTTCTATATCGCCACCACTAAGCTTAATCGCTTTTGGTTTAGTAGGGCAAACATCTTCACAAAGCCCACAAAAAATACAAACTGCTAAATTCACTTCGGGCACCATTCTTGGCTTTTTTAAAGGAAGAGGTTTCATTTTTATAGCATCTACCGGACAAATTTTATTACAAGCATCACATCCAATACAAAATTCATAATGAATTTCATGTCTTCCTCTAAAAATAGGCGATTTATGAGCTGGCTCTTTTACTATATCTTTAATTGCGATTCTTGGCTCCGTAAAAGCCTTCATTACCCTTATTATTTTTTCTCCAATTTCAAAAATCATTCTATGCTCCTAATAAATATAATCTTGCAAAAATTATCCATACCAAATTTAAAACGGCAAGCGGAGTCAACCAACTCCAACAAAATTTAAGCATTTGATCAAGTCTAAGTCTTGGATTAGACGCTCTAATGGCAACTATAATAAGAGCAATTAAAGCAACTTTTAAAAATAACCACCAAAAACTATCAAAAAACAATCCCCTATATCCTCCAAAGAAAAGCACAACGGCTGCCGCACTTACTACCAAAATTTCGGTAAATTCAGCAAATTTAAGCAATGTATAGTTAGTTCCAGCGTATTCTGTATAAAATCCATACACTATTTCTTGTTCGGCATCCGGAATGTTAAATGGAGGTTGTTCTAAAATACCAAGCATCGCAATAATGTAAATTATCGCTCCAGGAAGCAATATTAAACTCGTAAGCCAAGTACTATTTTGCATAATTTCATACAAATTCATCGTTCCAAATAAAAGAGCTGGAGAAAGTGCCGCCAAAAAGAAAGGAGCTTCCATTGAAAGCATTTGAGCCAAAATCCTCATCCCTCCCAAAAACGAATATTTATTATTACTTCCAAATCCAGTCAAAAACAATAAAAACGGCTCAACGCCAATTAAAACTACAAGACCAAGAACTCCATACTCTGTATCTAAAATAGCTCTTCCATCGTTAATTAAAGGAGTCCAAGGAATTAAAATTACAGGCAAAGCCGCTATTATTGGAGTAATAATTGGAATAATGTTAAAAAGATACGGATCTGCTGATTTTGGAGTAATAGACTCTTTTGTTAAAAGCTTAAAAATATCCCAAACAGTTTGAAGCGATCCAGCAGGTCCATTATAATGAGGACCAACTCTTTTATGAAGATAAGCAAGAGTTTTTCTTGCAAAATAAAACACAAAAAACGTCCATAAAAGCAAAAACAAAAGACCTGGAAAAACAAAAATGTAAAAAAGCATACTACCTACACTCATCTTCTCTCCTTATCTATCTAAATCACCCTGACATATATGCATACTTCCATAAAGCAATGGAATATCAGATAAAGTATGCCCTGGTAAAAGATTTTCAAGCATCATCGTATGATTAACGCTTGGTGTTTTTATTTTTAATCTATAAGGCGAAGTCGCTTTATCTTGAGTTACAAGATGCATAAGTATCTCTCCTCTTGCCCACTCAATTCTTCTAACCGATTCTCCCGCTGGAAGTTTTTTTGGCATTTTTATTAAATGATCTTTTGATGGATTCATTTCACCTTTTTCAATTCCTTCTCTTATTTTTTCAATAGCCTGTTTAATTAAACCAATTGATTGATCCACCTCTTTTACGATAATATAAAGCCTATCTCTTGCATCTCCATTTTCACAAGTTACATAATCCATCTCAAGATCAGCATATCCAGCATAAGGTTCATCTATTCTCACATCAATCTTAGCTCCGCTTGCTCTTGCTACTGGACCTGCTAAGAAATATTCTTCTACATCTTCTAAAGTAAATACTCCCGTATTTTTCGCTCTTTTTGTCATAAGAGGATTTTTTAAGAAAATGTCTTCAATATCAGGTTTTACTTTTTCCCATTTTTTAATCGCTTTGTCTATTTCATTAAACCAAGCTTCAGGATCTGGTAAAGGATATCTAACACCTCCAGGTTCAATACAAGAAGTTGCAATTCTTGCCCCAGAATAATCTTCTAATACATCAAGAAAATACTCTCTTACATCCAAACACCACATTAAAAACGTTTGAAGCCCCATTGTTCCAAAAAAGCTTCCCATTGAAATAAGATGCGATGCTATTCTTCCAGTTTCGCCTAAAATAACTCTCATATATTTAGCAAAAGGAGTAATTTCCTTTCCTGCAATTTCTTCTACCGCTTCTGAGTAACAAATCATAGGATTAGGATTATCCATAAAACAAATTCTCTCAACCGCAACAATGGCTCCAATAAAATCTTTTCTTTCAACCAAATTCTCCAAAGCTCTCCAAACATACCCAATATCTGGTTCTACTTTTTCAATTATTTCTCCATTAGTAAATACCTTAAGTCTAATCGGTCCGCTTGCAGGATGAGTTGGTCCCCAATGAAGAACAGTTCTACTTCCCTCATGTCCGATAGTTTTTTCATGCTCTTCAAATTCTTCTAAAAATTCATCCGTAATAGCATTAATGTTTTCAATCAAATTCTTCTCATGCTCTTTAAAATCAAAATCTTTTCTAAATGGAAATTTTCCATAATAATCTCTACTAATTAGAAAATATCTTAAATTAGGATGACCTCTAAATTTTACTCCAAAAGTAGAATATGCTTCAAGTTCATGGTAATTAGCGCTTGGCATTATTGGAGTAATCGAATCAATTTCGCAATTTTGCAAATCTCTATCCAAATCCACTTTTAGCCAAACATTTACTTTCTCTTCTTCTTTAGAAGACTTAGTCGGATTTAAATTCTCAAGAAAATAATTAACTTCAATTCTATTTTCATCGATAAAATCGGTAGGAGATACGGTTGAACAAGATTTAACTCCGGCTTTTTTTAATTCTTTTATTAAAGGCAAAAGATCTTCTTTGTTTTTTAACTTTGCTTTTACCCAAGATCTATAATCTTCAATGTATTCTACATCATATCTACCAATAATTTCTTTTAATTTTTCTCTCATTGCCATCCCTTAAAACTTCATTTGTTTCCAAAGTCCGCCTTGGCTTGACGCCGAAGGTTCGCCTCTTTTAATTTTTTCTTTAAGTTCCTCAAGCCCCGCAACAATCGCCTCTGGTTTTGGAGGACATCCAGCCACAAACACATCCGCTGGAAGAATTTCTGTCATATTTTTAATAACGCTTGGAGAATCATTATAAGGTCCACCATCAAAAGCACAAGCACCAATTGCAACTACATATCTTGGCTCTGGCATTTGCTCATAGGTTCTAAGAAGAGCTGGTAAAATTTTTTTACTAACAAGACCTGTAATAAAAATAATATCTGCTTGTCTTGGAGTTGGAGTCATTACATATCCATATCTTTCCCAATCGTATCTTGGTCCCATAGCCGCTAACATCTCTAAAGAACAGCACCCACTACAAAAATGCACTATCCAAGGAGAACGACTTCTTGCATAGTTAAAAAAATCAAGAATTTTCAGCATTTCTATACTCCTTCATACTAACTGTAATAGCCACAAATAACAATATTCCAAAAATCATAGCCCAAGTAAGCGCTTGAGGATTATCGGCAAATACAAACAAACTAAAAAAAAGTCCTGCCATATCAAAAACAATAAAAGCAATCGCAAATATAAAATAGTTAAAATTTGCCTTCATTGGAACTTCGCTACTTGGAGGAAGACCACATTCAAAATGATCGTTTTTAATTTCTCCGGGATTAAAAGGTGCAATAATAATTCCTAAAAAATAAAGAAGCAATACACCAGCTAACAATCCAGAAGTATATATCAAAATAGTTTCCATCAATTCTCCTTAGGATGCTTTTTTAATTTATTATAAGTAAAATTTATATTCAAACAAAAATTAAAAGGAAAAGAAATTAAAAAAAAGTTACTGGAAGTAACGAATGGTAGTTCATAATTTAAAACCAACTTCATAACTCGAATCAAATGCATTTTGTTTTTCTTTTATTATCTCTTTTTCAAAATCTTCTACTTTAAAAACAGGTTTTTTCTTCATAGCTACTTTTATAGCCGTATTTTTAATTACAAGCTCTATTTGAGCTCCGGTTAATTCGTATTTTGCAAGTTTTTTCACATCAAAATTTTCTTCAAATTCGGCATTTTTAGGTAATTTTATTTGCCAAAGTTTAACTCTCTCCCTAAAAGAAGGTTTAGTAAATTCGATTTTATAATCAAATCTTCTTGAAAAAGCACTATCAATCGTCTCTAGCAAATTGGTAGTAGCTATTAAAATTCCATTAAATCTTTCAAGCTGTTCAAGAAAAATATTTTGCATTTGATTGTGCATTTTATCCGCACTGTTAAAACTTGAAGTAGTTCGTGTAGATAAAAACTGATCAGCTTCATTTAAAAGAAGAACGGGTTTTGTTTTTATTTTTTCGCTTATTTCGTAATATTCTTCAAAAAGCCTTCTTACGTTTTTTTCGCTCTCCCCTACATACATCGATAATATTTTGCTTGAATCTAAAGACAAAATCGGTTTATTAAGTTCTTTTGCTATTGAATAAGCCGTTAAAGTTTTACCGGTTCCTGGGAAACCATAAAAAAGTATCTTTGCTTCTATCTCTTCAGAATTTTTTATCCCCCATTTTTTTAACAAATTCAAAACTCTTTTATCAATTTGCTTTAAAAGAGCATTTAGCATCTCTTGAGTTTTTTTAGGAAGTACTACTTCTTTTAAAGAAACTTTTGGCTCTATTAAATCAAACAAAGTATCTTTTATTATATGCTCAATTTTATGTTTTTTTCTTGGATGAATAAGCTCGTTTAAAATTTCCTCGTTTATAAAATAAATTCTTGTATATCCTCCAAATCCTCCAAAAATTTCATCGTAATCCAAAATACCTTCACTTACTAATTTTGAATTTTCATCAAGCAAACTTCGATTTTTAATCCTTTCAATTTCATCAGTGCTAATTAAACTAAGCAAAAAATTTAGCTCTCTTAAATTTTCGTTTGAATGCATATACTCTTCTTTTAACAAAGCCAAAAATATTAATCTTTCTTTTTCGCTAAGCTCGTGTTCATTCATAAAGTTAAGTACTGGCAAATCGATAGTAGTTTTTTTTATCTTTTCCTTAATCGTATTTTCAATTAAAATAAGTTTACTTTGAAGTCTTTTTATAGATGCTGATTCAGTAGAATAGTTTTTTCTTAAATTTACAAGCTGTTCATAAATCTCGATTCTTAAAAATTCATCGTGCAAATACTCCAAATGATCTTTATAAGGCTCACTTGAAGGTATCGAAAAATCAAGCTCTCCCTTTTCAAGGAGTTTTAAAAACGAAACCGATAAAGAAATATTAGAATTTAAAAGTTCAAGCGTAGTAAGTTCGGAACTTTTAATACCAAGAGATAAAACTATCCACCCCTCTTCTATCAAGTTTTTTACAATCTCTACTTTTTCAAAAATTTCTATTATTTCCTTATTATAAATCTCTTTTAAAAGATCTCTCACTTTAACATCTTCTTTACCTTCTAAAAATAAGACTAAAAGATTTTTTAAAATTTCTATTTCTTCGTCTTTTAGATTCAAAATTTCATATACCTTGCTCTTTTTAGGATTAGATAAAAACTTCTTAACTTCGCTCAAACGATCTCCTTTTTATAATATAATATAATTTTATCAAAAAAGGAGATTTATGCAATTTATCTATTTTGAAAACCCTTCAAACCAAATCGTTATAACCGGAGATGAGCATAAATATCTTTTTAAAGTAAGAAGAATCAAAAAAAACGAATTAATAAAGGTAAGGAATTTAAAAGACGATTATCTTTACATTTATGAATTAAAAGAAATCAACAAAAAAGAAGCAATAGCGAATTTAAAGGAAAAAATTCTCCTTCCTCAAAAACCGCATACCTTTTTACATCTTATATGGTGTATAATCGATCCAAAAAACATTGAAAAAGCGCTGCCAAGTCTAAATGAAATTGGAGTTAGCAAAATAAGTTTTGTTTATTGTGATTTTTCGCAAAAAAATTTTAAATTAAAACTTGATAGAATCAAAAAAATATTAATCAATTCAAACCAACAATGTGGCAGAAGTGATTTAATGCAAATTGAAATAATTTCCTCCACTAAAGAAGCTTTTAAAAAATACAAAGACTTTATAGCTCTAGATTTTGATGGCAAAGAAATAGAATGTAAAAATATTAAAAAACCTATTCTAATCGGTCCCGAAGGAGGTTTTAGCGAAGAAGAAAGAAAACTATTTAAAGAAAAAATAAAACTAAAAGGATTTATTTTAAGAAGTGAAACGGCAGCTTGCGCTATTAGTTCTAAAATTTTATTGTAGTTAGAATTATTTTCATTAACTCCAACGCTTTAAAACGATGAGAAATTTTTTGCTTTATACTTTCATCAAGTTCCCCAAGCGTTTTGTCAAACCCTTTTGGAATAAACATAGGATCATATCCAAAACCTTTATTTCCTCTTGCTTCATCAATAACTTCGCCTCTCATAAACCCATGAGTTGTAAATACTCCATAAGGAGTAGCAAGAGCAGTGGCTGCAGTATAAAAAGCTTTTGTTCTTTTAAGACCTCTTTTTTTTAGCTCATGAATAAGTTTATTTAAATTATCCTTATCACTTGCATTATCTCCAGCATATCTTTTAGAATAAATTCCTGGAGCGTTTTTTAAAATTGGCACGCTAATACCGCTATCATCAGCTAAAACGAAATATTTTCCATTCAACTTATCATAAACGGCTTTTGCTTTTATTATTGCATTTTCCTTAAAAGTTTTTCCATTTTCTATTATTTCAAAAGGTTTAATTATTTCAGAATAAGGAATTACTTCAAAATCTTTTAAAATATCTCTAATTTCTTTTACTTTTCCTATATTTCCACTTGCCAATACTATTTTCATTAATTCTCCTTAATATCCGGAAGAGGTGGAGAGAAATAATATCCTTGATAATAATCAACTCCCATCTCTTTTAATTTTTCAAAGATTTCTTCATTTTCTACAAATTCAGCTACTACTTTCATCTCCACTTTATGAGCAAAATCAATAATAGATTGCACTATTAACTCATTATTTTTGTTGGTTAAAATATCTTTAATAAGACTACCATCAATCTTTACTCCATTAGGAGAGAGTTTTAATAAATAATCAAAATTTGCATATCCGCTACCAAAATCATCTATATAAATTTCGGCTCCATTTTTTTGTAAAATTTTCAAAAATCCTCTAAGGTCGGTAGAATTTCTCACATCTTCACTCTCTACTACTTCAAAAGTAGCTTTTACGTTAAAAGAATGAAGCATTCTAACAATAAATTCTCTAATTTCAATAGATTCAATATCGTGTAAATCTAAGTTAATAGAAACTCCTATGTCTTTATTATTGAATTTTTCAAACGATTTTTGAATAATTCTTTTTGTAATTTCAAAGTAATTTCTTGTTTTTTTAGCCACTTCCAAAAAGAAAAACGGAGATATAACTTTTCCATCTTCATCTATCATTCTAACCAGCGCTTCGTATTTTACGATATTTTTATTTTTATCTACTATTGGTTGATAAAAAGGCACAATCTTATCATTTTCAAGAGCGATTTTTAATTTCTTAAACCATTTCAAATTGTTTTTATATTGATCCTTATCTTCTATTATTTCTGAACCAAATACAATATCCCTTCTTAATTCTTTTGCTTTTTCTTGAGCAACTTCGGCTCTTAAATAATCTTTTTTATAATAAGAAACTCCTACCCTCACCTTAATCATAATTTCATTATCGTCAATAATATATGGTTTTTCAAGCACTTTAATTAAATTTTCAAGCCTATTTTTTAACTCTTCAATAGTAATCTTATCGTCAAACAATAAAACAAATTTATCTATATCGATGTGATAGATTTTAAAATTATATTTATTTGATAGTTCTTTTAATCTTTTTACAATTTCTAAAATAAGCTTATCAGCTATCTTAAATCCAAAAAACATATTAATATCTTTAAACTTATCAATATCCAAAACAACCACTATTTCATTTTTATGATCTTCAAAAAATTTAACTCTATTTGGAAGTTCGGTCAAAGGATTAAAATATAATTTTTTATAAAGTTCTTGTTGATAAGAAGCAATCTTATTGATAGTACCGTTAATTTCCTCTCTTAAAATTTCAAATTCCTCCAATTTAAATTTAGAATTTAAAGATTCATATTTTCCATGCTCAACTTTTTCTTTAAAAAAACGAATAATTTCTTCAATAGATTTTTCTATATGCATAGTAATTTTCCAAAACACAAAAGCACCTATTAAATATCCCAAAAGGATAATTAAAGCCAAAACCCTAAAAACCTCAAAAATTTCATTTTGAACATTTGAAAAAGGAATAACAATTGAAATAATACCTCTTAAATCTCCAATACGATAATTAAAAGCTTTATTACCATAATATTTTACGATCAACTTATAAAGCTTTGGAGGAACATCTTTATTTGGCTCCCCGTGACATTTCAAACAACTCTTTTCTACATATAAAGGTTTTACATAAAAAATATGAGGGCTTTTTTCTATCAAAGAAGAGCCAGGATGAGGTTCATGTATTTGCCAAAATTCCTTTTCTTTATGTTTTTTAAAAAATTCTATAGCTTTTAATTCAAAAAAATTAGGTTTATCTTTTGGATTTCTTGGTCTATCGGAAACTTGTCTTAACAAATAATGTTTCTGATTTTTTATGATTTTTGCGACTTGATTTACCGTATAAGCTGGAGTACAGGCAAAAGGATAAACATTTTCAGTCTTTACATGAGGAGCTACCGTAGATAAATAGTGCCTAAAATCAATTATAGTATCGGCTAACAACCTTGCTTTTGAAACTTCTTGATCTATTAAAAAATCATTAATTTTAAGATACATAAAATATAAAACAGCCAATAATCCAACACCACTAAAAATAACGGCATATTTTATTTGAGATTTTATAGACACCTCTATCTCTTTTTTTTTGTTTAATTATAACAAAAAGAAAAAAGAAAATTAAATCTCTTCAAGCCCGTATTTAACCTTTTTCTCTTTTTTCTCCTTAGAAATCAAATATCTCCAATAAAGCACAGGAACTACTACTACAGAAAGTAAAGTAGAAGCTAAAACTCCAAAAATAAGAGCCACCGCAAGCCCCTGCCATACTGGATCAAGCACAATTACCAAAGAAGCAAGAATAATTGCAAGAGCCGTTAAGATAATTGGTCTAAATCTTGTAGCAGCAGCTTCAATAATCGCTTCGTTTATGCTTCTTCCTTGTTTAAGCAAATCGTTTGTAAAATCAATAAGTAAAAGAGAGTTTCTAACAACAATACCAGCAAGCGCAATAAATCCAATCATACTCGTTGCCGTAAAATAGGTTTTTGAGTTAAAAAACGTAAGAGTAATCCAATTCATTAGAGCATGACCCGGCAATACTCCAATAAACGTTAAAGGAACCGCCGCTAAAACGATTCTTGGAACCCTAAAGTTTTTATAATAAGCAACCATCAAAAGATAAATTAAAACTACCGCAACTCCAAACGCGCCTCCAAGATCTCTAAATACATCAAACGTAAGTTCCCACTCTCCTCCCCAGATTAAATCATATTCTTTTCCAGTTTTTAAATCAATTGCTTTTAAATTAAGTCTTGGATTTCCATCATAAATAATTTTATATCCAGGAATTCCTTTATCTTTTAAATAGCTAAACACATCAAGAAGCGCGTATAAACTTCCTCTTTTATCCATTTCACCCGTTACCATTACCATCGGACGTAAATCTTTGCTTGTAATCATTCCATCAAAAGGAGCTACTACTACTTTTACAACTTCTTTTAAAGGTACTAATTTTCCAGTTTTACTCATCAATTTGATTTTATCAAGAGCTTCTATTGAATTTCTTGCATTTTTTTCAAATCTTATAAAAATTCCCACTTGCTCTTTTTCGTTTGGAATATGAGCAACGCTTACTACCGCTCCTTTTATACCCATTGCAAGAATTTTAGCTATTTGATCGGTAGTAATTCCAAGCTCCATTGCTTTTTGAGTATCGGGAACAATTTTATATTTTACAATTTGCCTATCTCTCATAATGTCAATATCAACTACTTTTGGAGTTTTTTTATAAATCTCTTCAATATAGTTAGCTAATTTAAGTCTTCCCTCTTCATCACCTCCAAATACTTGCATTAAAAGAGTAGCAATCACTGGTGGTCCTGGAGGATCTTCTACAAGTTTAATGTTAGCTCCATACATACTACATTTACTTTGAATAATTGGTCTTAGGCGAGAAACCATATCAATTGAAGATTCTTTTCTACCTTTTTCTTTAGGATAGAGATTTACCCTAATTTCTCCATAGTTTTCGCCTTGTTTCATCGAAGAACCTCTAAGAAGCCCGTTAAAATCAACTACTCCGCTAATTCCTATAAATTGTTCAAAATCGTGAATTTCTGGTTCTTTACTTAAAACTTTAGCAATACAATTGCTAACTTCTTCTGTCGATTCAATACTACTTCCCTTTGGAAGATCAATAGTAATATTAAAAGTATTTTTATTAGCACTTGGCAACATTTTAAAAAGAACTACTTTAAATGCAGGCAAAGCCAAACTTCCAACAAACGCAATTAACAATACGCCAAAAAATAACGCTCTTTTAAAAGCAGAATTTAATAGTGGATCAAGAATAGAATGGAATATTTTAAAAGTTTTCGTTTTTCTAATATCAAATGGCTCTTTTTTACCTTTATGTTCAGGTAAAAATCTAATCGCCGCCCAAGGCGTAAATATATAAGCAACTACTAACGATGCAATCATGGCAACGGGAACGTTAAACGGAATAGGTCTCATATAAGGACCCATCATACCCGTTACGAAAAACATCGGTAAGAATGCCAAGATAATTGCCAAAGTAGCAATGTTTGTCGGATTACCAATTTCGTTCGTTGCATAAATTGCCGCATATTCTCTTGGTTTATCCCCAATTTCAAAATGTCTGTGAATATTTTCAATAACTATAATCGCACTATCTACAAGCAATCCTAAAGAAAGAATTAAAGCAAATAACGTAATTCTATTAATAGTTTGACCTGCAAGCATACCAATAAATAAGGTAATCGAAAGAATCAAAGGCACGGTAAACGAAACAATAAGAGCCTCTCTCCATCCAAGCATTACTACAAGCAAAATTACGATAATGCCAAGAGAAATAAACAAGTGATAAATAAGTTCGTTTACGGCATGATTTGCTTTTTCTCCATCATTTCTAGTTACATAAATATCAACATCTTTTGGAAGATATTTTTTAAGCTCTTCTACTTTTTTTAATACATCGTTTGCCACAAATACCGCGTTAGAACCTCTTTTTTTACCAATAAAAATAGTTACCTGATTTAGTTTTTCCCCCACTGGATATTTATTAACTTCTTTTCCAGTTAAAAGAGAATCTTCATAAAACGCTTTTCCGCCTTCAAAATAAGTTTTGTGTTTATTTTGAAAATCGATACCATCAACTACTTTTGCTATATCTTTTACATAAATTACTCTTCCCATGTAATTTGCAACTACTAAATTCTCAACATCTTTTGTAGATTTAATAAATCCATCGAATTCTACTGGAATTGAATACTTTTTATTTTCAGTCCCTCCAAGAGGATAATCTACATTGGCAGCTTTTAAAGCCATTGCTACTTGACCAAGAGAGAGATGATAAGCCGCTAACTTTTGAGGATCTACTATAATATTAAATTGTCTTTTATGTCCTCCTTTAATTCCCACAATACTTACGTTTTTAACCTCAGCAAGAGGAGATAAAAGCCTTTGGGCAATCCTGTAAAGCTCAGCATCCGAATACTTTTTGCTCGATAGTGCCAAAGTAACAATTGGAACTTCATCTATATCTATCGGTTTTACAAGAGGAGGCATTACTCCTTTTGGAAGTTTATCTAGATTTTGCATTACTCTATCATAAAGTTTTGAAATACTTCTTACTTTATCTTCTCCTATCTTAAATCTAACCGTTACAACTCCAACGCTATTCATAGCCATACCATAAACATGTTTAACGCCAGTCATAGCTTTTAAAATTCTCTCTAAAGGATCTACTATAATATTTTGAACTTCCTTACTACTCGCTCCAGGATATACTACAATTACGTTTGCTGCTGGAACATCAATTTGAGGATTTTCTTCTCTTGGAGTAAAAAACACCGCAATTATTCCCATAAGTAAAAATACTATAGCAAGCACTGGAGTGAGAGGATTTTTAAGAAACGTTCTTGCAAGTTTTCCAGCAATATTTAATTCAAGTTCTTCTTCTACATGCTTTAATTCCTCTTCTTTTTCTTTAATTTCTTTTTCAATGGTATTAAATTCTTTTTCGAGATTTTGAATTTCTTTTTCTAGTTTTAAAGATTCATTAATATCGCACCCTTGAGCTCTTTTGTTTTCAAGCTCTTCTTTTTTGGCTTTTATAAGTTTTTTTAACTTCTCAAGTCTTTCCATTCTACTCCTCCACTTTTTGACCATCGACTAAATTTGCAGGCGGATAAAGAATAACTTTTGTATTCGCTTTAATTCCTTCAACCGCAATATTGTCTCCAACTTGAGCTATTTGTTTTACTGGAGTAAAATGAGCAATATCGTTTTCATCCACTACGAATACTCCTACAATTCCTCCCCTTGTAGTTAAAGCGGCAAAAGGAACAAATATAGCTTCTTTTTTCCCAACTACAACTTCAGCTTTTGCATACATTCCAGGAAGAAGACCTTTATGATTTTCAAAAGTATATTTAACTACAAAAGAATGAGTAAAGTTATCTCCTGCTGGGATAATAGTAGAAACTTTTGCTTTATAAGTTTTTTTAATTGCAGGAACTTTTATGATAACTGGCATTCCTATTTTAAATTTATCAACATCGCTTTCTTTTACTAAACTTTTTGCTTTAATGGAATTAATATCACTTAAAACTATTACTGGATATCCCGGTAAAGCCATCTCGGCTACTTTTTTCATTTTCATAGTTACCACACCCGTAATAGGAGAAGTAACTTTTGCGTATTTTAATTGAGCTCTTGCCCTCTCAAGCGCAGATTTCGCTTGTTTTAACATACCTTTTGCCATATCGACTTGTTTTTTTCTAATATCCATCATAAGTTTCATTTTTTCAAAATCTCTTTTGCTAACGGCTCCGTTTTTATATAAATTTTTAAATCTCAAATAATCTTTTTTAGCATCCGCATATGCCATCTCAGCCATTAAAACTCCGCTTCTTGCTTGAAGAACCGCTCCTCTTGCTTGATTTAACATAGAATAAATATCAGCAGGATCAACTTCAAATAACATTTCTCCTTTTTTTACTAAGTCTCCTTCTTCTACGCTCATTTTTTTAATATACCCCATAAGTCTTGTTGCAACCATAACTTGTTTTGGCGAATAAATATCCGCTACATAAGTTTTTTTAATATCCAATACACCTTTTTTAGCAACGGTCATCTCAAGCGCAAACAAACTAACAATACATGCTCCTAACGCTAATATTTTCTTCATTTACTCTCCTTTACTAAATCTCCTAACGCTTCTTTAAGTTTAGCAGCAGCAATCGCTTCATCGTATCTTGCTTTAATAAGCTCGGCTCTTGCTTTTCTTAAATCTGCTTCTTTCATAAGCAAAATTGGCATAGAAATCATTCCTTGCTTATACATAAATTCATATTTTTTCAAAATAGCCTCAGCAAGTTCTTTATTTTTAATTTTTTCTTTAATTATCGCCCTTTTAGCTTTATAATCAAGATATGCTTTTTCTACTTCAAGAGCAATACCTTTTTTCATATATCTATAATAATTTTCGGTTTGAAGCGCTCCTATTTTTGATTCTTCCACTTTGGCATCTACGGATTTATCAAAAACTTTCCAATTCATTCCAGCAGCTACTAAATAATAATCTTTATCGGATGAAAGCGTTAAAGTATTATCATTCCATCCATACTCAAAATGAGCCCCTATCATTGGATATTTATCAGCTTTATCGAATTTTACTTTTGCTTTCATAGTCTCCACATTTTCTCTCATCCATTTCAAATCGCCTCTATTTTGAAGAGCTATTTTTTTAAGCTCATCCAAAGACTTATTATTAAATTTAATTACCTCAAAATCTCCAACATCGCTTATTGAATTATCATCGCTTAAAAATCTTAAATAAGCTAGTGCCAAAGCATATTTATTTTTTGCTTCAATAAGCATCGCACTAACTTGAGCGTCTCTTTTTTCAACTTGAAGCAAATCACTCTCAGTTGCCATGCCTTCTTTATAAAAAGCTCTTACCATATTTATAAAAGCGGTAGTAGTTTCTTTAGCCTTTTTAAGAGCATCTATAAAATATTTAGCGGCTACAGCTCCGTTATAAGCTTTTAAAACTTCAACGGCAAGTTTGTTTCTATCTTGAGAATATTTATATTTATTGGCCAATACTTGAAGTTTTGCCATTTTTTTAGCGTAAGTAATTTTAAAACCCGTAAAAATCGGAAGTTCATATACAAGCTTTGTTTTAAAATTAGTTCTACTTCCTGGATAATTCAAATCTTTTGGTTCCACATCAAGCAAAGATCCCATTCCCCTTAATTTTTGCGCGGCAGCGGCATTATTGTTAGCCGCTAAATCAGCCAAAATACTTCCCAAAGGAGACAAAAAATCGGCAAATCCAAAATCTCTAAAAGTAGCCTCTCTAGATTCAAGTTTCATCCCAAATACATATAAAGCATTGTTTGTTCTACTAATTTCTTCAGAAAAAATAAATTTTCCCCAATCCATTCCTTTAGCTTGTTTTAATTTAGCCTCTGCCTTGTCGATATTTAGCTTTTTAGCTTTAAGTTCAAGATTGTTGTTTAAAGCTTCTTTTAAAACGGTTTTAAAATCAACCGTTTTAGAAAAAACAAAACTCGACAAAGCGGCAATCAACAAAAATTTTTTCATACCGCTCCTTTTTTTAACGAAATTCTAACAAAGATATCGATATTTTTCCTTAGATATAAGGAAATCTTATAAAGAAAAAAAGAGAAGATTAATCCTTTTTAACCCTTGAAGCTCTTTTTCTATCTACTGGATTTAAATATTTTTTTCTAACTCTAATTGATTTTGGAGTAACTTCCACAAGTTCATCATCTTCAATCCACTCAAGCGCTTTTTCTAGCGTCATTTCCACTGGAGGCACTAGTTTAATCGCTTCATCACTCCCAGCAGCTCTAACGTTTGTTAAATTTTTTCCTCTAATAGGATTTACCTCCAAATCATTGCTTCTATTATGCTCTCCTACTATCATTCCATTATATACTTTATCGCCCGGTTTTATAAACATTTTTCCTCTATCTTGAAGATTAAAAATGGCATATCCAGTAGCTACCCCATCTTCCATAGAAACTAAAGCTCCATTTTTCCTTTTATAAGGTTTAGTAGTAGCTGGGCGAAAATCAAGAAAACTACTATTAAGAACTCCTTCTCCTTTTGTATCGGTTAAAAACTCTCCTCTATATCCAATAAGCCCACGAGCTGGCATTTCAAATTCAATCCTAACGCTCCCATCAGACAAAGGGATCATATTTTTCATAACTCCACCACGAATTCCAAGCTTTTCAATTACAGCCCCACTATACTCTTCTGGCACATCTACAACTACATATTCATAAGGCTCAAGCTTTACTCCGTTTTCTTCTTTTATAATAACTTCAGGGCGAGATAAACTAAATTCAAAATCCTCCCTTCTTAAATTCTCAGCTAAAATAGCAATTTGAAGCTCTCCTCTTCCGCTAACTTTAAATTTTCCTTCCCCAAGTTCTTCGATTTTCATAGCAACATTTGTTTTTATTTCTTTAAAAAGTCTATCTCTAAGCTTGGTAGCAGTTACGTTTTTCCCTTCGGTTCCGGCAAGAGGAGAATCGTTTACGCTTAAAATTACGCTTAAAGTAGGTTCTTCTATATGAAGCGGATCAAGAGCTATAGGATTTTCTCTATCAGCTATCGTATCTCCAATGTCCAAAGCTTCAAACCCGGCAACAGCTACGATATCTCCTGCTTGAGCTTTATCTATTTCAATTCTATCAAGTCCCAAAAATCCAAGGAGTTTTGTAATTTTTCCATTAATTCTTTCTCCATTTGCCTTAACTAAAGTAACGTTATCTCCTTTTTTTACTTCACCATTAAATATTCTAGCAATCCCTATTCTTCCAACGTAATTATCGTAATCGAGAGTAAAAACTTGCATTTGAAGAGGAGCTTTTTCATCTCCGCTTGGAGAAGGAATATGTTTTATTATGGCTTCAAAAATCGGCGTCATGTCTTTATTGTCATCTTCAAGATTCCATTTTGCAATTCCATGTTTTGCCGCCGCATAAATTATTGGAAAATCCAATTGCTCATCACTTGCTCCAAGACTAACAAACAAATCAAAAACTTCATCTACCACCCTATCAGGATCAGCTCCTGGTTTATCTATTTTATTTACCACTAAAATTGGTTTAAGTCCTAAAGAAAGAGCTTTTTTTACTACAAATTTAGTCTGAGGCATAACTCCTTCTTGAGCATCTACAAGAAGCAACACGCCATCTACCATTTTTAAGACCCTCTCAACCTCTCCACCAAAATCGCTGTGCCCCGGAGTATCTATAATATTTATTTTATAATTTTTCCATTTTATTGCCGTATTTTTAGAAAGAATCGTAATACCTCTTTCTTTTTCTAAATCATTACTATCCATAACCCTTTCATCAATTTCTTTTCTACTATCAAGAGTTCCAGATTGTTTTAGAAGCTCGTCTACTAAAGTAGTTTTTCCATGATCGACGTGAGCAATAACAGCTATGTTTCTAATATTTTTCATAAATTACCTTTTTGCTGAAATTATATCCAAAAAAGGAATAAAATTTGCTTTTTTATCAAAAAGGCAATTGATGCTAAGTAAAATATTATTAATTCCAGAAAGTAAAACAAACATAAAACTAACAAAAGCCCAAGAAAATTTTTTGCTCTTTTTATTAAAAAACCATAACCCTTTAGCAAAAGATTTAATAAAAGATTTAAAAATTCCAAAAGAAAAAATTTTAGAACTTATAAAAAAAGAACCAAAAGAAGTTCAAAAAGAAATTTTAAAATTTTTAAAAGACATAGGCAAAGATTCAAACATCCATTTAAAAAATAAACTTTCGCCAATTAAAACTAACAATAAAACCGATAAAGAAAGTACTCAAAAAGAAATAGAAAAAATATCAAATGTTCAAGAAATAATAAATTTTCTCTCTCAAAAAATCCCTCAAAATACTCAAACCTCAAAGATACAACCCAAAGAAAAAACCCACATAGTCGAAATTATAAAAAAAGAAATTCTCTCAAAAAACGAATTAAAAAATTTTATTACAACTCAAAAAGAAATCAAGCAATTTAAAGAAATAAAAACGTTTAAAGAATTAATTGCTTTTGCTAATCAAAAAGGTCTTAATTTAAAAAACATTAAAATTTCCAAAACAACTAAAGAAAAAATTATCTCAATCATAAACAACTCTCAACAACCAATCATACATTCAAAAATAGCACCTAAAATTATTTTTCACAAAAAAACAATTCAAAACACTAAAGAAGACATTAAACAACCAAAATCAATCATCACTCAATTAATTACTCCAAAAAAAATAAAACAAACAAGCAACGAAAACCCTAAAATTACAAAAACAATTACAAACACAAAGATTCAAACGCAAAAATTAGAAAACGAAAATATTAAAAACGAACAAAAAAACCCAATAAATATAAAAACATCTCCCAAAGAAACTACCAAAAAAGAAGATCATAAAATAATTCAACCTCAACCAAACTTAACTCATACAGTAAAGCAAAACATCAAAAAAGCAAAAGAAAGCATAAAACACTTCTCCAACAACCTTAAAGAAGCTATAGAAAATTATAAACCTCCAATTTCTAAAGTTTCTTTAGAACTTCATCCAAAAGAACTCGGAAAAGTGGAAGTTACAATAGTTCATAGAGGAGAAAATTTACAAATTAAAATAAATGGACAAAATCAAACAATAAACTTTTTCAATACCCATCAACAAGAATTAAAAAATACTTTAGTAAATATGGGATTTAGCGAAATAAACATGAGTTTTAATCAAAATCAAAACAATCAACAACACCATAAACACCACCAATACAAACAAACCCAAAATTTGAAAGAAGAAGACGAATTCATCATAGAAATCCCTTATCAATACGCTTAGGAACGCTTTTTGCTTTTTTTAATAAAAAAGGCTAAAAAATGGCTATTAATACTATAAATACGATAAATCAAACAACTTCAAATGATTTTGTATATAACCCAGATTCCGAACTTGATAAAGACGCTTTTATGAAACTATTTCTAACACAACTTGAATATCAAGATCCTACTGACCCAATGGATACCGATAAAATGCTTGAACAAACGGCTTATCTATCGACAATGGAAATGAATAAAAACATGAAAGACACACTCGATAAACTATCCCAAACCTTATCAAAATCAAGCGAACTTACTGTAATAAGTGCCATTGGAAAAATGGCCGATACGGGGAATAGATACATAAACGTAACTGATGATGATAATAAAGTTAGCTTTGAACTATATTTTGGAGATGATATAAGTAGCGGAGAAGTTCAAATTAAAGACAAAAATGGGAACATCGTTAGAACTTTTCCTCTTGAAGCTCACAACAAAGGAATATTAAGCTTTGATTGGGATTTAACGGATAATACCGGAAATAGAGTTCCTTCGGATACTTACAAAGTAGAAGCAACATACACTTCTCCTAATGGAAAAACTCATACAACAGCTCTTGGAGCATATCCTATAGAATCCATAAAATTCAAAAAAGGCACAACATACGTAAAACTTGGCAGCAGTTACATTCCTTTTGATAAAATCAAAGAAATATACGAATGGCAAGGATAAAAAATGACTACCTCTTTTTATAATGGAGTAAGCGGACTTATTAGTTTCCAAAGTGGAATTGACATTTGGGGAGATAATATCGCCAATATAAATACAATAGGATATAAAGCATCAATTCCAGAATTTGCAACTATTTTTTCAAATACTCTTCAAAACGCTTCTCCTACATCAGACATAGGACTTGGAACTTATTTGCACTCAAGCGCAAAAGATATGAGCATTGGAAGCTTAGTAAAAACAGATAATACTTTTGATTTGGCAATAGGAGATGAAGGATGGTTTGCCGTAAAAAATGGAGATAAAACATTTTACACAAGAAACGGCACTTTTAAAAGAGACGCTGAAGGTTTTTTAGTAAATGACAATGGAGAGTATTTATTAGTAGCCAATGCAAACAATTTAATTCAAAAAGACGATATATACTATGTAAATCAAAACGTTGATACTACAAATCTTTTGCCAAATAAAGAATTATCTCCCATATCGCTTCCAGAAAACGTAATCTTACCAGCCGTAGCCACCAAAAATGTAGAATTACAAGCAAATTTAAATGATGATAGAACCATTAGCACAACAAAACCTGCTACAAAAGATATTGACATAAGTGCTCTATACGACAAAAACGGAAACGATTTACAAGTTAGAAACAATCAAAGCTTCGTATTTGGATTTGGAAACAATGTAACTTACAATAGCGGAAATTTAACTTCAACTTTCTGTATGGAAAACGATCAATTAGATGGAAAAGAAGTTAATATCGATTTTATTTTAAATGGAACTCAAATAAATCTCACATTGCCTGATGGATCTACAAAAGAAGAAATAGCAAAAACAATTGCTGATGAATTAAATTCAAAAGGCTTTATAGCCAAAGCAGATAATGGAAAACTTAGTATTACTACGCAAAACAAATTCGTTCTTCAATCAAACACGCCTTTAATGGAATCTACAGCAGCGGCAAAACTTATTTATAAAACCGAACCAACAAATCCTTTTGAGTTTTCGACCCTAAATGATTTAATAAACGAAATCCAAGCGCTGGCAAATGTTGCTTACCCAAACAAAGTAGAAGTTAGTTTAGATAATAAAGGAAGAATCGTCGTTACGAACAACTCTTTAAACACTTTAAATTCATACATTCAAACAACCGAAAATTCAAACGACTTATTTATTTCAAATCTTGGAAGAGTGGGAAATGAAATATATCCTCAAACCTCCAATAAAAGTTATACATTCAATCAAAATACTCAAGAATTTGGAGGATACGTAATTGATCAAAACGGAAACAAACTTCCAACCACCATCTCCTTTACAAAAGAAAAAGTATTAAATAATCAAATTATATGGAAAGGAGAAATAACAATTCAAACTCCAAATGAAGCTCTTAAAACTACAAAAGATTTTACGTTCAATTCAGACGGATATTTAATATCCCCAACTAGCATTAGTTTTAATAATATAAACTTTTCGTTTGATTTAACTTCTTTTTCCAAAATCGATCCTTTTGGAATTAATTACTCTTTCACTCAAGATGGTGTGGAAGAAGGATATTTAAAAAATTACGAAGTTTTAGATAATGGCAAAATAGTTGGAATTTTCTCCAATTCTAAACAAGTTACTTTAGCCCAAATTCCGGTATTTCATTTTCAAAACGACCAAGGTTTGGCAAATGTTGGAGGCAATAACTTTATTCAAACCGACAACTCAGGAAAAGCGTTTTTATATTTAAACGAAAACGGAGAATATCTATCTCCAAAAATATTATCTCACACGCTTGAAACTTCAAACGTCAATTTCGCTCAAGCAATGACCGAACTTATCGTCACTCAAAAAGCGTTTCAGGCAAGCGCCAAAACCGTTACTACTTCAGATCAAATGATTCAAAGAGCAATCGATATGAAAAGATAAGGAATAATTTTTGCTTGAAAAAAATAAAAAAAGGAACTTAAAATGATGAGAAGTCTTTGGAGCGGAGTTAGTGGACTTAACGCTCATCAAACTGCAATGGACGTTGAGGCAAATAATATAGCAAACGTAAATACGGTTGGGTTTAAATACAGTAGAACCAACTTTCAAAATTTGCTCTCCCAAACCGTAAAAAGCGCAACCGCTCCTCAAGGAACGCTTGGAGGTAAAAATTCTCTTCAAATCGGACTTGGAACAAGCGTAAGTGCGGTTGAAACGATTTTTAAACAAGGAAGTATTCAAAATACCGATAAAAATACAGATATGGCTATTAACGGAGATGGATTTTTCGTTGTTAGTGGAGATGGAGGAAAAACATATAGATACACAAGAGCCGGAGATTTTACATTTGATGCCGAAGGAAATTTTGTTGATCCCAACGGATACATAGTTCAAGGTTGGCTAGCTGATCCCGAAACTCACAATATCGATACGGCAAAGGGTCTTCAACCAATTTCAATTCCTCCGGGACTTACGACTCCAGCAAATCCAACGAGTAAAATTTCAATAAAAGCAAATCTAAATAGCGGAGATCATATTATAGAAAAAGCCCCAACAAGAGGAACGGTTGAACAAACTGCCGATTTTAACGGTTTATACAATGCATTAGGAGAAAAAATTTCACTAACTCCAGATGTTGATAAAATTACTCTTGCAATAGATAAAAACGGAGATGGAAGTATAGACACGGCAACAGAAGTATTTACGTTTACATATGGAGCAAACAAAACAGCTGAAGATAGAAAATTTACTACAATAAAAGATTTGATCGATGAAATAAACAAAATCATCGAAGATTCTACGGGAGAAACCACATCAAGTCAATATAAAGTATATCTTAATGGAAACGGTCAAATAGTTGACCCTCAAAACAGAATAAAAACGGAAGTTAAAAATATATCGACAAACAAAACTCTTGAAGCTATTTTTAAGGGATTAGATGGACCTTCTACTACTACAAACAGCATTAAAGCCATTCAAAATAGTTTTATTGGAGCTGATGATGTTGGGGAATTGTTTAACGAAAACGGAGATGCGTTTAATTTAGAAGACGGCCAAGGAATTGTTGTTAATATAACAGGCCTTGGAGAAAATAGAAAATTTGTATACAAAGATAAAGCTATCAACGAAAGCGAAGAATGCGGAACGACAAACGGTAGCTATCAACCAAAAGATCCAATTATTAGCGACTCTTTAGAAGGACTTCACTGGACATACGATTCAAATAAAGAAAGAGCTTTTTTTAACGTAGGACAAAAAATTACTTTTACTTTCTCTGACGGGACTAGTGATACTTTTACTTATGGAAAAGATTTTCAGACCATTAGCGACTTATGCTGTCTTCTTCAAAAAGATTTAAGCGATAGAGACTTAAACGATATCATTACTTTTAACAACGGAAAAATCCAAGAATCAGAAAACAAAATTACTCAAGTTCAAGTAAAAGATTCTAACGGAAATATTATAACAGATACCACTACTCCTCTTGGAAGACTTTATAAAATTTTTGAGCCTCTTGGAACTGGAACAAGCACAAATACTTTTATGAAAAATGATGTTTATTATTTTCATGATATCGAAGATTTAAGACACATTTGGCAACTTGCGGTTGATGATAGCGGAGATCCTTTAAATTCAACTTCTCAAAATAGCGGAATTGTAACAATTAACGAAGATGGTAAATTAACTATTAAAAATACCTCTCCAAATTCATTTACGATTACAGCTACCGGATATCCAGATGGTCAAGACAATAAGTTATTTACAGACGCTTTTTCTCCAATAAATGGTAGCGTAGCCGCTGGAGGAGTTGCTCTAACTCAAAGTATGAACGCCGCTGTACATGTTACAAGCCTTGATATATTCGATTCTCTTGGAGCAAAACATACGCTAACGTTTCATTTTAGAAAAACTCACACATCAACAGGTCCAAACGATCCTACGGTTTGGAAATGGTGGGCGGAAGTTCCATCTCCAGCAAGTTTAAAAAACCCAGCATATGGATATGTAAAGTTTAACCCAGATGGTAGTATAAATTCATACAACCCTCCAAGTTTATTATTTGATCCAAACAATGGAGCCGATCTTGGACAAGCCGTTCAACTAGATTTTGGAACAATGGGAGCTTTTGACGGACTAACGAGCTTTGAGGCTCCAAGTTCAACTTCCGGACAAACGCAAGATGGATATCCTGGAGGAGATTTAGAGCAACTAGTAGTAGATCAAACAGGAACTATTATTGGAGTATTTACAAACGGTAGAAGCTATTCTTTAGCACAAGTTGCTCTTGCTAAGTTTGTAAATAACGAAGGATTAATGAGTGAGGGAGGAACTTTATTTAGTGCTTCTCCAAACTCTGGAGATCCAATAGTTGGAACAGCTGGGACCGGAGGTAGAGGAACAATTCAGCCAAGCGCTCTTGAAATGAGCAACGTTGATTTAAGTAGATCTTTAACTCAATTAATTATTATTCAAAGAGGTTTTCAGGCCAACTCAAAAACAATTACAACATCCGATCAAATGCTAAATACTCTGCTTCAATTAAAACAATAATGATATAATTCGCTAAAAATCTTCTGATTTTTAGCGGAGTTAACATGCAAAAACTTTTTGAAAAAAACATAAAATTTCTATACGAAAACATACCTCATTATTATGAATTAATCAAAAACTTAAAAACAAGAAATTATTTAATAAAAGAAGACAATATTTTCGATAAAGCAGGAAACAAACTTTACCCAAACTCCATTACACAAGATTCAAAAACTTTTGCATTTTTTCCTACTCATAACAATTTATGGGAAAAAAAATTCTTTTATATCGAACCTTCTTATTTAAAAAAAGAATTTTTTGTTACGGGAAAAATAATAAACAAACTAATCAATAAAGCAAAAACCATAAAAAACTATTCCCCAAAAGGATTTTATTTTGAAAAAAACTTTTTACCCACAACGGCTATTTTCGGCTTACTTGCAGGAAAACATCTCGATATTTTAGTGGATAATTTTGAATTTCAATCTCTTTTTGTTTACGAACCAAATCCTGAATTTTTTGCAATAAGTTTATATTTTGTGGATTATGAAAAAATATACAACAAATTAAACGAAAGATTTTTTTTATGGGTTAACGGAACTTTGGATTATTATGCAATTGAAAAATTTTATTACGAAAGGAAAATAACTTCTTCTTTTTTGTCTTTATTTTTAAAAACGTATAATCATCCTTTAATTGAAGATGCAATTGCTAAATTTAATGAAGTTA
>Ga0256838_1000253_pt1 | contig 36069 bp, 38 predicted proteins | sample 4571419metaG_FD_185978 | JGI IMG/M metagenome (GOLD analysis project Ga0256838, IMG submission 185978) | Hydrothermal vent microbial communities from Guaymas Basin, Mexico - 4571-419 | ecosystem: Environmental > Aquatic > Marine > Hydrothermal vents | place: Mexico: Guaymas Basin | collected... | reverse complement strand
TTAGAAATACATTTAGATTTATTGAGGGTAATCTCTTTGACTTTGAGCCCGAAAGGGATTTGGTGCCATTTGATCAGATGCTACCCCTTGACCGCTGGATACTGTGGAAATTCTATGACCAGGTGGGGAGAATACTAAAAGCATATGATGAATTTGACTATTACAGTGTACACGGAATACTTCTCCCGTTTGTGTCTCGTGTGCTCTCTGCTGTGTATCTTGATGCTGTCAAATCCAGGCTTTACCTGAGGCCTAAGAAGAGCCTTAAGCGTCGCAGTGCACAGACAGCACTTTACTATATTGCCAAGACATTTGCTCAGATTCTTGCACCTATTATTCCCTTTACCGCTGAAGACATGTGGGATGCACTGAAGGAAAGGGGATTTGTCTCCGAAGAGAGTATCTTCCTGTCTAAGTTTGATATTCACAACTTTGATATATCTGATGAAGAGAAGCGTGCAATGGAAATAGCCCTATCTGTAAGAGAGATGTCTAATGAGCAGATAGAAAAGCTCAGGGCTGAAAAAGTGCTTGGTCATAACCTTGATGCTTCTGTAAGAGTGTGGCTCAAGCCCACCGATAAGGTTATCCTTGAAACTTCTGGTATAGACTTAGAAGAGCTTCTCATTGTTTCTCATGTGGAAGTCCATGAAGGTGATGAACTAAAGGTTGAGGTCTCCAAAGCCGAAGGTCAGAAATGCCCCAGGTGTTGGAAGGTTAAAACCAATATTGGAGCGGATCCTGATTATCCTGACCTATGCTTAGAATGTGCACTGGATCTAAAGCATTCGGAGCAGTAGCGCTTGCGGTTTTTCTATTGGACCGTGTGCTTAAATGGATAGTATTGGAAGGTTATTCCCTGCAAACACTGTGGGGAATAACCTTCCGTTTCCTTGCCAATAGGGGGGCAACCTTTGGTCTTCATGTGCCATATATTGATGTTATTTCATTTATTGTTTTGCTTATCCTTTCGGTTTACACCTATAAACATCCTTCATGTGGATTGTCTCTTATCCTTCTTGGTGGTTTTTCCAATGTTCTTGACCGCCTTGTTTATGGCTATGTTATTGATTATCTTCATATACCGTTTTTACCTATTGTTGGCCATACATACTTCAATCTCGCCGATGTTATGATTGATGTAGGGGTGATTCTACTGGCATGGCAAATTATAAAGACATAAGTCTATCTTTTTCAGCTGATTCACCAGCAAGACTTGATAAAGTATTGCACTCTCATTTGAAAGAAGAGGGTTTCTCTCGGAGTATGATTAGCGACCTCATAAAACAGCAGGGTGTTGCTGTTGATGGAAAGTATATTACGAAACCCTCTTTCAAAGTCCATGCTGGTAGTAATATTTCTCTAAAGTGGCAGATTGTAGATACCACATCGTTGGAACCTCAAGATGTGCCCTTTAAGGTGGTATGGGAGGATAGCGATATTATCGTTGTTTCAAAGCCTGCTGGTGTTGTTGTACATCCGGGTAGTGGTAATCCCGATGGCACACTCGTTAATGGCCTTATTAAACGATACCCAGAAATTGTTGGGGTTGGAAGTGAAGAGAGACCGGGTATTGTCCATCGTCTTGATAAAGAGACTAGTGGTCTTATGATAGTTGCACGAAGCAAGAGGGCCTATCAAGTGCTGGTAGATATGATAAAGAATAAAGATGTATACAGAGAGTATCGTGTTGCTGCATTGGGTTTGGTGCCGGGAGACACATTTTCTGTATCAGCACCTATATATAGGGATCCCCATGTGCCTATTCGTATGGCCGTTGTGCCTTGGGGTAAACATGCACAGACAACTTTTCATGTACTGAGAACAGTAAACACGGAATATGGATATATATCTATTATGCGTGCAATTTTATCTACAGGAAGAACCCATCAGATACGCGTGCATTTGAGGCATATGAACCTTTATCCTTTGGGAGATTTTGTCTATGGCAATAAGGTTTCACAAATGCTTGCACCTCGTGTATTTTTGCATTCAATTGTGCTAAAATTTATACATCCATTCACAGGAAAGAAACTTGCTTTTATGGAGCCTCTTCCAGAAGACCTGTTAGAGGCTTGGAAGAGACTGGAGGTGAGATAGATGTATACTATTAAATTTATTAGAGAGCATAAAGATGAGCTGTATGAAGCTTTGAAGAAGCGTTATTATCCTACAGATGTGCTTGACAAATTCTTTGAGCTTGATGAGAAGAGAAGAAAACTCACTACAAGATTACAAGAATTGCGTACCTATGTCAATGCTAAGAGTAAAGAGATTGGAGAGAAGAAGCGTGCCGGTGAAGATATCTCTGGTATTTTAGAGGAGATGTCTCAGATTAAGCAGGAGATTAAATCTTTGGAGAAGGAACTTGACGATATTGAAGAGGAAATTAATCTTATTCGCTATGAGATACCCAATATTCCCCATGAATCTGTGCCACTAGGTGAAAGTGATAAAGACAATGTAGAGGTGAGAAAGTGGGGAACTCCTGAAAAGGGCAAAGATGATGTGCTACCTCACTGGGAGATTGGTGAAAAGTTGGGTATTCTTGACTTTGAACGTTCAGCCAAGCTGTCTGGTTCCAGATTTGCATTGCTTCGTGGGGCAGGCTCTTTGATGGAAAGGGCCCTTATCAATTTCATGCTTGATCTCCATGTTCAGAAACATGGTTATAAGGAAATATGGCCACCGTATCTTGTTAAACGTGATATAGCAACGGCCACAGGTCACCTACCCAAGTTTGAAGAGGATATGTATCACTGCGAGAAAGATGATCTCTTCCTCGTGCCAACGGCCGAGCTTGTCTTGGTAGGTCTCCATGCTGGTGAAACTTTAAGGGAAGAAGATTTACCCCTTTACTACACGGCATATACACCATGTTTTAGAAGAGAAGCCGGCTCTGCTGGTAAAGATACAAGGGGACTTATTCGTAGACACCAGTTTGATAAGGTTGAGATGGTGAAACTGACGACACCTGAAACATCGTATGAAGAGCTGGAGAAACTTGTTGCCAATGCTGAAGAGGTACTGCAGCTTCTTGGTTTACCGTATAGAGTAATAGTTCTTTCAACTGGTGATATGGGCTTTTCCGCTGCAAAGACATATGATATAGAGGTATGGATGCCATCTTATGGTAGGTATGTTGAGATTTCTTCATGTAGTAATACTGCAGATTTCCAGGCACGTAGGGCCAATGTAAAGTTTGTTAGGAAAGATGGCACAAAGGACTATGTGCATATGCTCAATGGTTCTGGTGTTGCTGTTGGTAGAGCTATGGCAGCAATTCTTGAAAATTATCAGACTCCCGATGGTAAAGTTATTGTGCCTGAGGTTCTTAGACCGTATATGCATGGTATAGAGGTTATTGAATAGTTGTCATAAAAAGCGCTCTTTACCTTATAAGATAAGGGAGCCCAATACGGGCTCCCTTTCATGTTTTAGTAGGGGAGTTATCATCCCTTAATGGGGGTTACCTGAACGATATCGTCATCACTAAGACGCAGTCTAAAGCTGGTAATGGGTAGCAGATAGATTGTATCACCAATACCTTCTTCTGTTTTTACAGGTACTTTACTCTTTTTGCCAGATGGAGCTTGAATTTCTACCATTGTAACAGGTGCACCAAGTATGCTTTGCCACTCTTCAAGAAGAGTAGAATCTACCCAACATACCTCGGTGCCTGTTGTTGACATGTATGCTTTCAGTTTCACCTTTGCCTTTAGTGGTCTGGTTAGCTGGCCACCACCTACAGATGATGTTGTAGTTGTTGCCTTTGGTGCTTGTGGGGTAGTGCTTGGAGTTGTCTGTGAAGCGGTAGGTTTTGTGGTTTGAACAGTCTTGGTTGGTTCACTGGGTGCAGGCTGAGATGTATGTTCTACAGATGATGTTGTTGGGGCTACAACTTTAACAGGTTCACCTTCAATAGACAGTATTGTTGGTTTGGAGCTAACAACAACGGCGTTTTTCTTCATCAGTTCAACGATGATTTCATAGGCTGCAAGCTCGCCTTTTTCAAATGTTTCTGCAATCTGATAGATGGGTTTTCCACTAAATGCTTTTGGTAGGAATAGCCATTCCTCCATTGTGAGGAGCATGTCGTCATTGATGTTTGTGTTGAATGCCAGATATTTACGAATGTCTCCAATTTGATCAATAAGATTTTGAAGTTCTTTTTCTTTTTCTTCTATACGGGAGATTAATTCCTCCGTATCTGTCATTATGGTTTTTTCGGTTGTTACTGCACCAAGGGTAAACAGGAAGGTACCATCTTTTTCTTTTACCATTTTTAAAAGAGCGTCTTCTCCTATATTGTTTCCGAAAATAGCGTGAATGGGTTTGCCATCTAAGATGTATATTTCTCCTGATTTTCCGTTGCTAAGGTTAACAACAAGTTTTCCCGTTTTACCGGCAACTTTCAGGAGTGATAGCACTTCAAATAAGTTGAATTCTTTTAGAGATCCTTCCAGTGGCATATGTTTGCCCCCTTTCTGGGTAATTATCAATATTGTGTAAAAAAATTATACAACAAACCATGCCATTATTGGACTATTGACACGATGTATGAAAAAATGATATACTGTCAAACGTGATGGTTGACAATATGAGTATTGCGGATATAGAACGATATAATCGGCTTTTGGAAGTTTACGGAGGCCTGCTTTCAGATAGGGCCCGTGAAATATTGTCTGATTATATTACTTATGGTCTTTCTATTACTGAAATAGCCGATGCGAGAAATGTTTCTAAACAGTCAGTTAGCACAACCATTCGTAGGGCTTTAAGGAACTTGGAAAAATACGAAGATGTATTGGGTGTGTTGTCCTTACTTGATATAGTAGATAAGAAGTGCCCTGAAGTGGCGGAAGTGTGGATAAAGACAAGGGAAAGGGGTGAGGCTTAGTGTTTGCCGACCTTAGTGATAAGCTTGTTAACATGCTTAACTCCTTGCGTAAAAGGGGTAAATTAACTAAGGAAGATATAGATAAATTTCTTAAAAACCTAAAAATGGTTCTTTTGGCCTCCGATGTTGGTTTTGATGTTGTTCGTGTGTTTATCAAAGATGTGCGTAAAAAGCTGGAAGAGGCCAATATTGAAAAGAGTATATCACCCGTAGACCAGCTGACAAAGATTGTCTACGATGAGATGCGTGAGATATTGGGTAAGCCTGTGCCATTGAAATTGAAACCTGGTAAGTTAACACAAATTCTCCTTGTAGGTCTTCAGGGTAGTGGTAAGACAACAACGGCTGGTAAATTGGCGTATTATATTAAGAAGAAACTTCGTAAATCTCCCATACTTGTTGCCGCTGATACATACCGTCCTGCAGCTGCTCAGCAGCTAAGGACATTGGCTAACGAGGTTGATGCTGGTTTCTATTCTATGGTAAAAGAAGACGGAACACTTGATATAGAAGGTTATAAAAAGTTTATTCGTGGAACCCTTTATGATGTTGCCATTATAGATAGTGCTGGTCGTATGCATGTTGATGAGGAACTTATGAAAGAGATCAAACAGCTTCATGAAGCTTTGAATCCTGATTATGTGTTCTTGGTTGCCGATGCTATGCTTGGTCAAGAGGCAGTGGATATTGCCGATGCTTTCCATAAAGCATTGCCTATTTCTGGTGTTATCCTTACCAAGGTTGATGGTGATACCAGAGGTGGTGCTGCACTATCTTTGAGATATGTTACAGGGGTGCCTATCTACTTTATGGGTATGGGAGAAAAGGTTGATGCCTTAGAGCCTTTTGATCCCGATGAGATATCTGCCCGTATTCTTGACCTTGGTAGTGCCAAGGCCTTTATGGAGCGTATAAAAGAGCTTGAGAAAAAACTGAAAGAGCTTGAGAGAAAGGGTAAAAAGGTTAAGGCTGAGAAGATAGAAGACTTTACCCTTGAAGATTTGCTTGTGCAGTTTGAAGCTATATCCGATGGTGATTTTGTTGGTGGACTGATGTCTTCACTGCCTGGTGGCAGACAGATGATGCAAGGTGTAGACGAAGAGGAGATGAATACAAGGCTGAAGCATTTTAAGGCTATACTTCAATCTATGACACCTTATGAGAGAAAGCATCCAGAAGTGCTTGATGCATCCCGTAAGCGTCGTATTGCTGCAGGTAGTGGAACAACTGTGCAAGAGGTTAATCAATTACTTAAGCAGTATAAGCAAATGAAGAAAGCAATGAAGACAGTATCTAAGATGATGAAGAGGGGAAGACTTCCCTCTATCATACCACCGTCGTTTCTCGGTGGCGGTGGCATAAAATAACGAGAAAAACTTATTGGAGGTGAGGTATAAGTGGCAGTTAGAATGAGACTCATGAGAATGGGTGCAAAGAAGAGAGCTTTTTATCGTATTGTTGTTGCAGATGCAAGAGCTCCAAGGGATGGTAAGTTTATTGAGATTATTGGTACATACGATCCCCACAAAGATGGAGCAGCTGGTGTGACAATTGACAAGGAGAAGGCCCTTAGCTGGCTACAGAAGGGTGTTCAGCCCACAGAGCCTGTTGTGAGAATTCTTAAGTGGACTGGTGTATGGGATGAGTTTCAGACATCCAAGCAGTCTAAAAAGGCATAAATAGGGGGAGAGAGTATGCTTATTAGAAGAAAGATTACTGTTAAAGCTATCATGACTCCCACACTCAGAGCTGAGATGCTTGCTAATGTTGATGCCCTGATAGCTCAGACAAAGAAAGAGGTAGAGCTTATTGATAAAGAACTAAGAAAGATATTGTTTCTTCCAGAATCTCAGCTTGGTGCAGAAGGCCTTCGCCTTAAGGCATTAATGGAGGCCGAGAAGAGGGAGAAGGAGAAGGTTCTTAGAGAGCTTGAAAAGCAGAGAAAAGATATTGAAGAAAAGGCAGATGGTGAAGAGGTCATTTACTCTATTATTGAAGGTTTTGCCGATGTGAAAATTGGCGACGATCTCTTTAAGAAAGTTGAAGGTGGGGAGATTGTTATCAAAGACGGAGAGGTGATAGAGATTCGCAATGAGTGAGAATAAAGGTCTTGACGGACGTGTGCTTGTGGGTAAAATTGTCCGTGCACACGGTATAAAAGGTGATGTTTATATTCATCCTTTTAGCGATAATCCCGATAGATTTTCTGCGGGGGGGGCTCTTGAACTGGCCGATGGCTCTCGTGTTGAGATTACCCGCTCTTCTAAACATGCTACAAAGAATCTGTATAGGGTTCATCTCAAGGATGTAGACACAAGAAACGATGCCGAAGCACTGGTGGGCCAGAATGTGTATGTCCGTGAGAGTGAGCTTCCTGAGCTTGAGGAGAATGAGTTTTATATTTTCCAGCTTGTTGGTATGGCCGTTTATGATCTATCGGGTAATCTGCTGGGAACCGTCAAAGACCTTTTGCAAACAGGTGGTATTGATGTATTGCGGATTTCGCGGGTAGGAGAGAAAAAAGAACTATTGGTACCATTTGCCAAAGAGTTTGTCAAGGATATTAGTGTGGAGGATAAAAAAATTCTTATAGACACATCACAACTGGAGGACTTGTTATGAATGTAGGTATCATAACAATATTTCCAGAGTACTTTGAAGGTGTAGTAAAAACAGGCATGATAAGAAAGGCCATAGAAAACAATCTTCTTGATGTTATATTTGAAAATCCCAGAGATTATGCAACTGATAGGTATAAGTCTGTTGACGATTACCCTTACGGTGGTGGCAGTGGTATGGTTATGAAATACGATACACTTAAGCAGGCTATAGAAAATGCCAGGACAAGGATATCGGGTCCTGTTATATACATGTCTCCACAGGGAACACCTTTCCATCAGGCATATGCCAAAGATTTGGCCAGAGAAGAAGGTTTTATCCTCGTGTGTGGCAGATATGAGGGTATAGATGAAAGGTTGATGTCTATCGTTGATGAAGAGATATCAATAGGAGATTTTGTTCTATCGGGAGGAGAGCCAGCAGCAGCAGTTGTTCTTGATGCTGTTGTTAGGCTTGTTCCCGGAGTATTGGGTGATGAAAACTCTCTTAGCGAGGAGTCCTTTGAACACAATTTACTTGAATATCCTCAATATACCCGACCATCACATATTGATGGTATGGATGTGCCAGATGTGCTTCTTAGCGGGCATCATGGCAATATCGCCAGATGGAGACTAAAAGAGCGATTGAAAAGAACACTTGTCAAAAGACCTGATATGCTAAAGGATGTATATCTCTCAGAGGAAGAGAAAAACTTACTTGAGGAAGTTAAGAAGGAGATTTTAGAGACATTGAGCATGCTGGGGGTGTAGATAGTGGAAAAGTTAAGATTGCATATAGCACTGCTTCATTATCCGATGTATGGAAAAAACTATCAGACTATAGCCACATCGGTAACTAACCTTGATATACATGATATAGCACGTCTTGCTCGTACTTACAATTTGGCATCGTATTGGGTTATTACACCTATAGAACCCCAGCGTGCTATGGTTCAGCGTGTTGTTGATTATTGGGTAAAAGGACCGGGAGGACAGTACAATCCTCATCGTAAAGAGGCGCTTTCTCTTGTAAGAATTGGGGCCAATGTTGAGGAGATGGTAAAAGGTATAGAAGAGGAGTTTGGTGGTCCTGTTAAACTCTTTGCAACCGATGCCCGTCCGTATCCCAATATGATAGATTACGAGGAGGCAAGAAGGCTCCTTCGTGAAGATGATGCTCAATATGTACTTGTGCTTGGCACAGGTCATGGTATTGTCTATGATGAGATAAGAAAGATGGATTATTTCCTAAAGCCTATTAGACCAGATACTTCATTTAATCATTTGTCTGTTCGTTCTGCAGCATCTATTTTGGTGGATAGGCTTGTAGGAGAAGAGTGGTCGTATTAAGATATAGAAGGAAAAAGGAGGGATGATAAATGAGCATGGACATAATTAGAAGAATTGAAGAGCAGCAGATGAGAGATGATCTGCCTGAGTTTCGTCCTGGTGATACTATTCGTGTTTACTGGAAGGTTGTAGATGGTAGAAAAGAGAAAATCCAGAGATTTGAGGGTATTCTGCTTGCAGACAAGGGTTCTGGTGTTCGTAGAACCATTACTGTAAGAAAGATTTCTCACGGTGTTGGTGTTGAGAGAATTTTCCCCGTTCACAGTCCCAAGCTTGTTAAGATTGAGGTTGTTCAAAGGGGTAAGGTCAGACACGCAAAACTCTACTATCTGCGTGATAAGAGAAAACTTGAGGTTAAGAAGAGAGATAAGTTTGGTGTGTCTCGCAAGAAGAAATAATGGATTTTTCCATTGAGAAGCGATACCTTGACAAGGGGTTTCGTCTTGTTGGTGGGGTTGATGAGGTAGGGAGGGGGGCCGTTGCAGGCCCCCTCTTTGTTGGTTTAGCTATTTTTACAGATCCCGATACCGCAGGTGATATTTTTTGGACAGATTCTAAGCAATTTTCTTCTGAGAAAAAGAGACGACAGGTATTCATGAAGCTTATAGAGCTTCCCGGATTTTTGTGGTCTGTAGGTTGGGTGGATGCGTGGGAGATAGACAATAATGGCATTATGTGGGCCCTTGGTGAGGCCCTTAATCGTGCTATTGATAAATTAAAAGAGTGCTGTCGGCCCACGCTTCTACTAACCGATGGAAAAATACCGTTTCCTGGGGTTTCTATACCTCAAAGAACACTTGTCAAGGGTGATAGCAAATCTCCTTCTATTGCCGCTGCATCTATTGTAGCTAAGGTTGTTAGAGATATTTATGTTGCATCTATTGATGAGTTGACTCAGTATGGGGTGGTTTCTAACAAAGGTTATGGAACTAAAGTTCATATGGGTAAAATAAAAGAGATTGGTTTATCGCCTTGGCATAGAAAAAGTTTTTTAAAGAAACTTGAGGAAGAAGGTGGAAGACATGGTTAGTTTTTGGAAAAAGTGGTGGGATGTTATACTGCTGGCGCTTTTCTTAATTGTTTTTTTAGTGCTTAGGTTTTATCTTTATCCATGGTTTACAGTAAGACAGACATCTATGCTTGAAACACTTCATAGTGGTGATGTTGTTGTAGTGTCTCGTATGTACACCCTTCATAAAGATTTTCAAAGAGGAGATATTATCGTTTTCTATTTAGGTGATAAAAAGGAGCATGAGGGAGAGTATCTTGTTAAGCGTGTTATTGGACTACCAGGGGAAACCATTGAGATTCATGATGGAGTTGTGTATATTAATGGACATGCCTTAAAGGAGCCATATATTGTTCATAAAGACAATTCCAGCTTCGGGCCTTATACTGTGCCTAAAGGTAAACTCTTTGTTCTTGGTGATAACCGTCCGGCCAGTAGGGATTCACGGTTCTTTGGTGCGATAGATGAGAACACCGTTGTTGGGCGAGTTGTTATGAGAATATATCCATTTTCACAATTTACCGTTTTTCACCGTATTTCTTACGATGCCTCTTCATAAGGGTAAATGGGCCGAAGATGCGGCCCTTTATTTTTATAAAACTCGTGGATATCGTCTTATAGGCCGCAATATAAGGGCTTTTGGAGGAGAAATAGATTTGGCATTTGTAAAGGATAAAAAGGTAGTCCTTGTGGAGGTAAAACAAAGAATGTATTCCCTTGAAGATGCCCTGCTTGCTGTTTCTCCTCGCAAGAAGGAACGTATTCTACGCACATGGTATCAAAAAGCTGGAAAGTATCATCGCTTTCCTGTTGAATTTCATGTATGTGCAGTTATCGGGAATAAAAAGAATTTTTCTATATCAGTTTTTAAGGAGGAATTGTAATGGGGGTTGCATTCGTCAATACTGTTTTTCTTCTTGGTCTTGAAGGGATTAAAACAGTAGTTGAGGCCGATGTTAGAAGGGGTATGCCTTCCTTTAAGGTTGTGGGATTACCTTCAAGTGTTGTTGAGGAAGCCCGTGAAAGGGTCCTGTCTGCAATCAAAAATATCGGTGTTGAAATCGGGGCTCGTAAAGTTGTTATCAACTTATCACCTGCTGAAGTCCCCAAGAAGGGGGCCCACGCCGATTTACCTATTGCTATTGCTCTATTAAAGGCTATGAATGTAATTGATATGGATTTTTCTGATGTTATCGTGTTGGGAGAATTGTCGCTTAATGGTAGGGTTAGAATGTCATCATCATTATTCGCATTGATTGCTCAAGGTATTGCTTTAGGTTATAAAAAGTTTGTTTTGCCCCATGAGGCATATTCTCTTATTGAAGTGTTTAGTGATGTAGAGTTTATACCTCTTGATAGTCTTGCGGAGTTGATAAGTGGAGATTTTCAATGGCATAAGTCCCACGGCCATATTAGATCTCACAGGAGATCTGTGGTAAAAGATTTTTCTGATGTAAAAGGGCAGTATATAGCCAAATATGGGGCTATGATTGCAGCTGCGGGTATGCATAATATGGTAATGGTTGGTTCTCCTGGTGTGGGCAAGACAATGATTGCTGAGAGGATAAAGGATATTTTGCCTCCCATGAGCGAACAAGAAATTATAGAGGTTAGCAAGATTTACAGTGCTACTTTAGGTAAAGAGGAACTAATAACAGATAGACCGTTTCGCTCACCCCATAGTAATACATCTGTTTCAGCCATGTTTGGTGGCGGTAGATATGCACAACCTGGTGAGGTAACTTTGGCCCATAAGGGCGTATTGTTTATAGACGAGTTTCCTGAGTTTCGTCGTGATGTGCTTGAAGGTTTGCGAACTGTTGTTGAGAATCGGCAGGTGTTTTTGTCAAAGGCTGATATAAAGCTGCATTTTCCAGCAGACTTTCTCCTCGTTATGGCATCTAATCCATGTCCTTGCGGTTATCTTGGTCATCCGCATAAGCAGTGTCGGTGTGGTGTATCGGATATTAAGCGTTATCAAAGGAAGTTCTCGGGTCCTCTTATGCAGAGAATGGATATTCAGCTGTGGATGGCTCCCCCAGAGAGTATGGAACCTGATGACTTAACAACAGATGTTATGAAAGAAAAGGTTCTTGTGGCATGGAATATCCAGGCTCGGAGATATGAGGGAGAATATTTTAATGGAACTGCTCCCGACGATATGTTTTTAAAACACGCACATCTGTCTCATGAAGCTCGTAGTGCTTTGGAGGATATTAGGCACATGGGAAAGGATAGTGGAAGAGAATTGTCTAAAATTACGAGGCTTGCACGCACTTTAGCAGATGTTGATGAGAAAGATCAGGTTAGCGATGAGCACATATGGATGGCCCTTAGTTTTAGAAAGGCTATGGATGTGCTGGTGAGGTTCTGGTGAATGTACGAGATAAACTTATAACACTTGCACGGAAAGGGGGTTCTTACAAAGAGCTTGCCACTACATATCGTATGTGGCAAATGGAGTCTGGTAGGGATTATGAAGAGATATGCGATGGTTGCGATGGAGCTGTTACCATAGCCGATAGCATATATCCTCCCATGTTGAGACGCCTTCACAAGCCACCTATTGTGTTGTTTTATAGGGGGAATTTATCTCTTCTTGAGCGATGTCCTAAAGTTGCCATTGTAGGTACACGAAGGGCTACTTCATATGGTATTTCTGTTGCAGAGAAGTTAGGATATGTACTATCGCAGGCGGGGGTGCCGGTTGTATCTGGGCTTGCCCGTGGAATAGATGTATCGTCGCAGAAATATGCTGCCGAAAGAGGCTTGGCTATTGCCGTTTTGGGTAATGGGCTTGATATTTATTATCCATATAAAAATCGCAAAGTGCAAGAAACTATTGCCGAGAAGGGGCTTCTTCTTTCAGAGTATCCTTGTGGCACACGGGGAACGAAATGGTCTTATGTTGCTCGTAATAGAATTATTGCAGCACTGTCGTCTCTTGTAGTAGTTGTTGAATCACCAGAGCGTGGAGGGTCTATTCATACTGCGGAATTTGCTATGGAGCTTGGTATACCAGTGGCGGCAGTACCCGGTGATATATTTCGCATAACATCAAAGGGTACTAATGCCTTGATAGCAGATGGTGCCATGATTATTACAAGGCCAGAGGATGTTTTAGATATGATTGGTGTTGTTGCATATGAAGAGAAACATCATAGACTAATAGATATACTAAAGAAGCATGGAGGAAGAATGGATATATCTCGGATAAGGGAGTATTATGATAATACAGGTAAGTTGATGAAGGATATTGCATATCTTGAATCAAATCACATTGTTAGGATGGAGGGAAGTGTGGTGATACTTATTGAATAGTGTTATTGTTATAGGTGCAGGTTTGGCTGGCTCGGAAACTGCCTTAACCTTAGCCTCATTAGGTGTGCCTGTAAAACTTTATGAGATGAGACCTCGTAAGATGACACCAGCTCATAGAACAGATAGACCTGCGGAGCTTGTATGTTCAAACTCTCTTGGTAGTAGAAGGGTAGATAAGCCTAAAGGGCTTCTTTTATGGGAGTCCTTGATGTTAGGTGCATATCTACCGAGGTTAGCTCTTAAAGCCAGTGTGCCTGCTGGAGGGGCCTTGGCTGTTGATAGAAATATATTTTCTCAGCTGGTTGAGGAAGCTATAAATAATCATTCCCTCATTGAGGTTGTTAGAGAGGAGATTTCCTTTTTTGATGCCAATTCATATACTGTTATATCGGCCGGTCCGTTATTGACTGATAACTTGTCAAATTATTTGATGTCTCTTTTAGGTACAGATTTTCTACATTTCTACGATGCTATATCACCTACAATTGTGGCAGATACCATAGATATGGAATATGCTTTTTGGGCTAATAGATACGATGATTCAGATATGGGAGATTACCTCAATATTCCGCTAACTGAAGAAGAATACTATGAGTTTGTAGAAGATATTCTAAATGCTCGGAAGCATATTCATCATGAGTTTGAAGAGATAGAAAAATTCTTTGATAGATGTCTTCCCATTGAGGAAATAGCAAGAAGAGGGAAATTGGCTTTGGCTTACGGCCCTATGAGACCCGTTGGGCTTGTAGATCCTCGCACAGGTAAGCGTCCATTTGCCGTTATTCAGCTAAGAAAAGAAAATAAAGATGGGACTTTGCTTAATATGGTGGGTTTTCAAACTGGTATTTCTCATACCGATCAGATAAAGATTTTTAGGAAGATACCCGCCCTTAGACATGCAGAGTTTGCCAGACTTGGGCAAATTCACCGTAATACTTTTATTAATGCCCCAAGAGTTTTGGGCAAGTCCATGTCGCTTCGTTGTTGTCCTAAGGTATATATTGCTGGTCAGCTGTCTGGAACAGAAGGTTATCTTGAAGCTATCATGGGTGGGCATTGGGTTGGCATTAGCATATTTCTTGCTATGCATGGCGTAGATATCCCAGAGCTTCCACGATTTTCCATGTGGGGTGGTATACAACGATATCTCCATGATGAAACCGTTAAGGAGTTTCAGCCTATGGGGTCAAACTTTGGCCTTCTCCCATTACCTGAAAAGAAGATGAAGAAGAAGCAAAGGCGCCAGTGGCAGGTAAAAAATGCCATTGTCTCTTGGCTTGAGTATACGAGACAATTAAATAATTTAATAACGGAGGTGAAGAAATAGTGAGAACATTGTTAAGGGGAGCATATGTACTTACAGCAGATGAAAATAAACCAATGCTGAAAGATGCTGATATTCTCATTGAAGATGACAGTATTGTTTATATTGGTGAAAGAAAGGAACATGAGTTTATTGATAGGGTTCAGTATCTTTACGGTTATCTTATTACCCCAGGTTTTATCAATACTCATACCCATCTTGCTATGACGCTGTTTAGGGGTTGGGGAGAGGATATGGAACTTGGCAAATGGCTTAATGAGAAGATATGGCCCTATGAAGCCAAGTTGACCGATGAAGATGTGTACTATGGTTCTATTGTTGGTATTAAGGAGATGCTTTCTACGGGAACAACGGCTTTTGTAGATATGTATTTCTTTGAGCAGGCAACTATTGATGCCGTTCACGATGTGGGTATTAGAGCTTTTATTACCCCGGGTGTTATAGAAAAAGAAGGGTGGCAAGATAGAATAGACCAGATTGTTGCCCTTCGTAATACCCTAAGAAGTGATTATGTTGAGGTGCATCTTAGTTTACATGGTCTTTATACATGTGGTCCAGATGTCGTTGATTATGTCATAGAAAAGGCCAAAGAAACAGGTGCCTTTGTGCATGTACATTTACTTGAAGCTCCTTGGGAAAGACAGTCCATAGAAGAGAAGCATGGAAAAGACTTTATTAAAAAGTATTATGATAAGGGACTCTTTAACGATATTCATGTCATTGCAGCTCATGGAGTATGGATGTCAGACGAAGAAGTTGAATTGCTTGCCAATGCAAACTTTGCGCTTGCCCATAATCCTCAGAGCAACCTAAAGCTTGTTTCTGGCATAGCCCCTATATGGAAATATCTCCAAGCTGGTATGACAGTATCTATTGGTACCGATGGAGCAGCCAGTAATAATAACCTTGACCTTATTGAGGAAGTACGTACGGCTGGTATGCTCGGTAAATACAAGGCAGAAAATCCTGAGGCCTTGCCATCTAAAGAGCTATTCTATATGCTTACAAGATACGGTGCTAAGGCTGTACAGCGTGATGATATTGGAGTGCTTGCAGAGGGTAACAAGGCCGATCTTGTTGTATGGAATATTGATAATGTTGAGTGGTTGCCTTTCTGGGATACAGAAGAGGGCATGTATGCTCACATTATATATTCGGTTCATGCTAAGTCCTCTGTAAAGAGGGTATGGGTAGCCGGTAAAGAGGTATACAGAGATGGTCACCTTATGGCTGACATTCCATACGTAGAAGGTTTTAGGGCCAGTGTAAAGCGATTATTTGGAGGTGAGTAAGATGACAAAGTTTGGTGTTATTGGAGGTAGTGGTATTTATACCCTTGAAGGTGTAGGTATTGAGTGGATTACTGTTGTAACTCCATATGGAGAGGTAGAAGTTGGAGCATCTGAAATTGATGGTAGAGAAGTGTTCTTTATGCCTCGCCACGGAAGAAATCATTCTTTACCCCCTCATAAGGTTAATTACAGGGGTAATATATGGGCCCTCGCATCATTGGGGGTAAAGCGTATCATAGCCACCAACGCTTGTGGTAGCCTTAATACAGATTTTCCTCCAGGTTATCTGGTCCTTCCCGACCAGTTTCTTGATTTTACCAAAGCAAGACCATCAACATTTTACGATGAGCCGGGTAAGGTTGCACATACTGATATGACTGTTCCTTATTGCCCTCAGATTCGCGAGGAGGTTATGAAGGCTGCCGATAAGATGGGTTTTAAAGATATCCACAATGGTGGTACATATGTAACAACCGAAGGTCCCCGCTTTGAAACGGCTGCTGAAATAAAGGCATATCGTATGCTTGGTGGAGACTTGGTAGGTATGACTTCTGTTCCTGAGGTTGTACTTGCCAGAGAAGCTGGTATGTGTTATGCCAGTATCTCTATTGTAACCAATTTTGCCGCTGGGATATCTCCAGATATCCTTACTCACGATGAAGTGTTAGAGATGATGTCTAAAATTACCCCTATCGTTGGTCAGTTAATCCTTGAGACTATCAAGAATTTCCCCGAAGAGAAAACTTGCCAGTGTCCTTGGGATGTTTCACTACTGGATATTAAAGTGGAGAAGTAGAGTAAAATAAAAATGAAAAAACTTTAGGGAGGTGCTGCTTATGTTGAGCGAGCTCGCAAAAACCCACAAGATTTATATCGGCTCTGACCATGCCGGTTATGACCTAAAAATGGCTGTTAGAGAATTTTTGGTGGAACAGGGATTTGATGTGATAGATGTTGGGACACACTCCAAAGAGTCTTGTGATTATCCTGATTATGCAAGAGAGGTTGCAACCAAAGTTTTAGAAGATAAAGATTCCTTCGGTATTCTTATATGCGGAACTGGTATAGGCATGAGTATTGCTGCAAACAAGGTGCCCGGTATTAGGGCTGCACTTGCCAATGATATTATTGCTGCCAAACTTGCCCGTGCCCACAACAATGCCAATGTGCTCTGTATGGGTGGAAGACTTATTGGGAAAGAACTGTCTTTTGAAATTGTGAAAACATTCCTTCTTACCCAGTATGATGGAGGAAGACATGAGAGAAGACTGAGAAAGATAGAACATATAGAAGAGGACTTTTGCAAGAAATAAGATTTTGAAATCTCAAGAGGGGGAGGACTGATACTGTGTGGGAATTTGTGAAAAAAACAGATCCTGAGGTATGGGAAGCCATTAGGGGGGAGCTGGAGAGAGAACGAACAACTCTTGAGCTTATTGCTTCGGAGAACTTTCCATCTTTGGCTGTGCTTGAGGCGATGTCTACAGTCTTGAATAACAAATATGCTGAGGGATATCCCGGTGCCCGCTACTATGGAGGATGTAAATATGTAGATATTATTGAAGATATTGCCAGAGAGCGTGCTAAGAAGCTATTTGATGCCGATCACGCCAATGTGCAACCTCACTCTGGTAGTCAGGCCAATCAGGCTGTATATCTTGCCCTCTTAAAGCCTGGCGATAAAATTTTGTCTATGGACCTTGCCCATGGTGGACACCTAACCCATGGTGCCAAGGTATCTTTAACCGGTAAATGGTTTGATGTTTACCACTATGGTGTTGATCCCGAGACGGAGACCATCAATTATGATAAGGTGAGAGAAATAGCACTGGAGGTTAAGCCAAAACTTATTATTGCTGGTGCCAGCTCTTATCCAAGGTTTATAGACTTTGCCAAGTTTAGGGAGATAGCCGATGAGGTAGGAGCATATTTGATGGTAGATATGGCACATATAGCCGGTCTTGTTGCCGCCGGTGTGCATCCGTCTCCTGTGCCTTATGCCCATGTAGTGACTACAACAACCCATAAGACCTTGAGGGGACCACGTAGTGGTATGATTCTTACTACAAAGAAACTGGCCAAGAAGATTGACAAGGCTGTATTCCCCGGTTTGCAAGGTGGGCCACTGGAGCATGTTATTGCTGCCAAGGCTATTGCTCTAAAAGAGGCTGCTACAGAAGAGTTTAAACAGTATGCTAAGCAGATAGTAGAAAATGCAAAGGTGCTTGCCGATGAACTGGTGAAGCATGGATTGCGAATTGTTTCCGGTGGCACCGATAATCACCTGATGCTTGTAGATCTTAGACCTATTGGGGTCACAGGTAAAGATGCCGAGAATATGCTTGAAGAGGCAGGTATTACTGTCAATAAGAATGCCATTCCGTTTGACCCACAGCCACCCAAGGTGGCTTCAGGTATCCGTATAGGAACCCCAGCCCTTACAACAAGGGGTATGGGGCCAGACGAGATGAAGAAAGTTGCCGAGCTTATTGTGAAAGTTTTAAAGTCTGGTGGCGATGAGAAGATTATCACATCTGTTAGAGAAGAGGTAAAGGAACTGACAAGTCAGTTCCCACTATATCCTGAACTGGGGGAGTGATAAATCGTGGGGGTGCATGTTGTAGATCATCCACTTATTAAGTACAAAATTACTATGCTAAGAGATGTGGAGACGGGGGCAAAGGAATTTAGGGAGCTTGTCTCTGAGATTACCTTGCTTCTCTTGTATGAAGCAACAAGAGGACTTCCACTGAGGGAGACAGAGGTGGAAACTCCTATTGCCACTGCCAAAGGTTACCTTATTGATGGTGATATTCTCTTTGTTCCTGTTCTTCGAGCAGGTCTTGCCATGGTAGAGGGTGCACTCAAGCTTATACCCAATGCCAAGGTAGCCCACTTTGGTGTTTACAGGGATCACGCCTCTTTGCGTCCTGTACAGTATTTTGCTAAGTTTCCCAGCAATATTGGAGATATGAATATCTTTGTCATGGATCCCATGTTGGCAACTGGTGGGTCTCTTGATTATGTTGTAGATTACCTCAAAGATATTGGTGGCAAGAATATCAAAGTGCTTGCTATTATATCTGCTCCTGAGGGGGCTTCTCGTCTTGAGAAATCTCATCCCGATGTAGAAGTTTATGTTGCAGCGATGGATGAATATCTTAATGACCAGGGATATATCGTCCCCGGTCTTGGTGATGCAGGTGATAGACTCTATGGAACAAAGTAGAACCATATGGCTACTGGCTATATTTCTGTGGTCGTTTATTACCACATGGCTTGCTGAGCCTATAGCGATATATTTAGGTCATAAACTCAATGTTTTAGATTATCCCAACGAGCGGAAAGTTCACAAAAAGCCAATTCCCCGTAGTGGGGGATTGGCTTTTTTCTTTGCACTTATTCTTGCCCCCATTATACTGTTTCCTGACGATGTGCGGATAAAGTCTCTGTTTGTGGGGGCATTTCTTTTGTATGTATTTATGTTTGTAGACGATTACAAGGGACTTTCTCCGTACATAAAACTGGCAGTGCAGATTGTATCTGCACTTATTGTCATTTTATGGGGTGGTATTCGCTTTGATTTTCTTAATATAGAACCGTTTGGTACATTTGTTCTTTCGTCTGTGGGTAGCGTATTTTTTTCTCTACTTTGGATTGTTGCCCTTACCAATGCCGTTAACTTCATAGACGGTCTTAACGGACTTGCTAGCGGGGTGATTTTTATATCATCGTTAGCATTCTCTGTTATCTTGCTAATGAGAGGGTATGTTATTGTATCTATCTTATCACTACTTCTTGCTGGTGCTACACTGGGATTTTGGCCATATAATTTCCCCAAGGCTAAAACCTTTATGGGGGATGTTGGTGCCCAACTGTTGGGATTTTATACAGGTGTTTTAACACTATGGGGTAGTATAAAGACCATTGGAGGTCTGTTGTTTCTAATATATATCATGCTTTTTATTTTACCTATTAGCGACCTTACATGGAGTTCTGTTAGAAGAGTTCTTAAGGGGAAACATCCTTTTTATCCTGATAAATCTCATCTCCATCATATGCTTTTAAAAACTGGCATTAGCGAAAAAGGAGTTGTTGTTATTGCTTATGCTATTTCGGCTGTAATGGCTGTTCTTGCTATATATCTTGTAGGGAGGTAGGCTTATGAAAAGGATACTAATTGTTATAGGTACACGTCCCGAAGCCATAAAGATGGCACCTGTGTATTTGGCACTAAAAAAAGCTGAAGGGCTGGAGCCTTACATATTGTCAACAGGTCAACATATAGAACTTCTTGACGAGGCTCTTGCCACATTTGGGCTGAACGCCAATTATCGTCTTGATATTATGAAAGAGGCTCAGACTCTTGCTTATCTGACATCGGCATTGGCCGAGGGTTTAGGAAGAATATACGAGGAGATTTCTCCAGATGCAATACTTGTTCACGGCGATACAACGACGACAATGATGGGGGCCCTTATGGCTTTCTATATGCGTATACCTGTCATGCATGTAGAGGCGGGTTTGAGAAGTAAAAATCGCTTTGAACCATTTCCCGAGGAGATTAACAGAAGACTTGTTGACCAAATGGCCGATGTGCTATTTCCACCTACGCCGATGGCCAAAGAGCGTATATATGAGGAAAAGCCTGAGGTTGTAGATATTTTTACCACCGGTAATACCGTTGTAGATGCACTATTGTGGGTTAAAGAGAAGAAATTGGTCAATGTATCACTTCATGATGGCTTGAAGCCCAAAGAATATATACTGCTTACAGCACATAGGAGAGAAAATTGGGGAGAGCCACTTAGGAATATCTACAAGGCTGTAAAACAAATTGTAAAAGAAACAGGATTAAAGGTTATTTATCCAGTGCATCCCAATCCTCGTGTTAAAAATGTCGCCTATGAAGAATTAGGTGGAATAGATGGCGTTATCTTGACAGAGCCTATGGACTATATGTCTTTTCTGAAACATATGTCGGAAGCCCGTATAGTGCTTAGTGATTCTGGGGGGGTTCAAGAAGAGGCTCCTTCGTTTGGTGTACCTGTTGTACTACTTCGCAGGGTTACTGAAAGACCTGAAGGTGTACAAACTGGTCATATTGTGTTAGCAGGAACCGACATAGATACCATCGTAGAAAAGACACTGCAAATGCTTGATACGACACTTCCTGCGTATAATCCGTTTGGAGATGGCTATGCTTCGCAGAGAATTGCAGATTATATCAGGTATTTCCTTGGTCTTTCAGAAGAAAAACCCAAAGAATGGGTGATATCTTATGAATAGCCTTCAGATAGAGGGAGGATATCCGCTAAAAGGAAAGGTTGTTGTTTCAGGTTGCAAAAACACAGCTCTTGCTGTTTTGCCGGCAGTCCTACTTGCCAAGGGGACAATCATTCTCAAAAATGTTCCCGATATTGTTGATGTTCAGACCATGGTGGCACTTTTAAGGGATGTTGGGGTAGATGTAGAGTACTTAGATAAACATGTAGTGAAATTTGCAGTAGGTGATGATATTCAGTGGAATATTAAATCTTTGAAGGCCTCGTCTATTCGTGGCTCGCTGTTTTTACTTGGTCCTATTCTTGCCCGTATGGGGCATATAGCCTTACCCTATCCGGGTGGATGTAATATAGGTACAAGGCCTATTGATTTACACGAGAAGGGATTGCGTATTCTTGGATATGACATAGAAACGACAAGTGGATACATATATGGAAGAAGAACAAGAGACACAAAGGGTGATCTTATATATTTTGACTTTCCCAGTGTGGGGGCCACAGAGAATTTACTTATGGCGGCGGCGTTAACACCTGGCTATACTGTTATTGAAAATGCCGCTATTGACCCTCAGGTAGTTTCTCTGTCTGCCTTTCTCAATAGAATAGGAGTAAAAATATCTGGTATTGGTACCCGTAAACTTGTTATAGAAGGTAGACAAGAGCCTTATGAAATTGGCACGATAGAGTGGACAATTCCCGGTGATTATCTTGAGGCTGGTACTTTTATGCTTTATGCTGCTGGTATAAAGGGTAGCGAGGTTCATATAACACCAGCTTACAGGGGATTCCTTATACCCCTTATTGCTAAACTGGAGGATATGGGCATTACACTTGTTCGCGAAAATGGAGGCATTACTGTTTACGGAAGCGATGAATTAATTCCCGTGAGGATAAAAACCCTGCCTTTCCCCGGTTTTCCCACAGATTTGCAGCCTATCATTGGTACACTGCTTACACAGGCCCATGGTGAATCGGTTGTTCAAGAACTTGTTCATGATAGAAGATTGGGTTATGTGAACTATCTGCTTCGCATGGGGGCCGATATTACTACGCTGGGACAGAGCACGGCTATTATTAGGGGGAGAACTCCGCTATTTGGAACAGATGTAAAAGCCGAAAATCTGAGAGCAGGTGCGGCCCTTATACTGGCAGGGTTGCTGGCAGATGGTACAACAATAGTTAAAGACATGTATCATGTATATAGAGGTTATGAAGACATCGTTGGTAAACTTCAAACATTAGGAGCACATGTTCAGGTGATAGCTGGTGAATCATAGAAGACCCATTAAGTGGATAATCGGAGATACAACACGGGTAGGTAGCAGGCTGTCAAATATTGGACAGAGTATATCGTTTTTATTTGAAGAAATGGGGCAATATAAACCTTGGGAGGAAATATTTACTTGGGAACTTATTACCAAACAGGAGACAATTCTTGACAATAGAATTACACTTGTTCATGTATGGTTTACAGATAGAAAGCCCGAAGGTGAAAATATCATTTGGATTTATACACCGGGTAGACATATACCTGTATACAAGAATGTATTCTACACTGCTTCTGGAGAGAATTCTTATACCCGCTTAAGATTGATGGGAATAGAACCGTGGCGTATATTTAATGTTCCTCTTGCCTTCCATAGTAGTGGCGACAGGGCAGATCGTATTCATACGCTTGAGGTACTTATCAATGTATATAGTTATCTCTTTACGCTAAAAGAGGTAAATGCTATATAAAGGAGGGATACTATGAAAGTTTCTATTTGGGGTCTGGGCTCAGTAGGATTACCATTGGCTTTGACATTTGCCCTGAAAGGGGCGGAAGTTATAGGTGTTGATATTAACAAGGAACATATAGAAAATATTAAAAATGCCAATACACATATCTATGAGCCATTTGACGATAAAGATACCAATGGTGTTTTAAGGGAAGTTGTTGGTCAAAAGTTCTTTCCTACTACAGATTATGAAAAGGCTAAAGAGGCCAATTATCATCTTGTCACAGTGGGTATCCCCCTTGATGACAAAATGAACCTTATATGGACTCCTTTGGAGTCTGCACTTCATAATCTTGGAAAGATATTAAAAGAAGGGGATACTGTTGTTTTAAGGGCCACCGTTGTGCCCGGTACGACAACCGGACTTGCCAGAGAGATATTGGAAAGTGAGAGTGGACTAAGGGCTGGAAAAGATTTTTATCTTGCATATGCTCCTGAGAGGATAGCAGAAGGTAGGGCATATGAAGAGTTTAGAAAAATGCCTACCCTTGTTGGAGGTATCAATGATATATCTCGTGAGAAGGCCAAAGAGGTGCTTTCTGTTATTCTTGAGTCCTACTTTGTTGAGGTTTCCGATCCATGGATAGCTGAGATGAGCAAGGTTCTTGAGAATGCTTCCCGCGATGTGTATATAGCCGTTGTCAATGAAATGGCAAAGCTTGCCATAGCAAGAGGATTTAGACCGCTGGAAGTCATTGATGCTGCCAACACCCATCCAAGGGTAAAGCTTCTTAGACCGGGGGCAGGAGTTGGGGGCCATTGTATACCCAATGCTTTCTATTATTTGAAACCACTATTTGATGATAGAACCGGTGATTCTCTGGTATTTGCCTCTGCCAGACAGGTTAATGACGAAATGCCTAAGTTTTTGGCTTCGTATATAGATAAGTATGCTGCTGATCTTGGTATTAATAAAAGCGATAAGGTTACCATTCTTGGTCTTGCTATGAAAGATTTTTCTTACGATGACCGTTATAGCCCTGCTTTATTCCTGAAAACATATCTTGAGGAAAAAGGGTGGAATAATATCTGGGCATATGACCCTATGGTTCCTAAAAGATTTGATACTCATATTGACGACATAGACACAGCGCTCAAGGATGCCAAAGTTGTGGTTATTACAGCCCTCCAAGATGGAATTACCTCTGAAAAGGTTAATAACTATATTACTGATGGCATGCTTGTATTGGATACCAAAGGTATTTTGACACCTGTCAACGAAGAGAATCTGAAGATTATAGTTTTTTAACAATGAAGACTTTCTTGTGGGGATATTTTGGGGGATTAAATGTAGGCGACGAACTCATTCTCAGGGCTGAGATTGAGTTGCTTGGTCCTGAGAATGTTATTGTTGTAGCTAGGGGTAATCCCTTTTATGTTGCAGACTTGCACGATGTTGAGGTTATCTCGTATAAGCAGGCCCTACCGCTTGTGCCTAAAGGAAGACATATTATTGGAGGTGGCGGATTGTTTCAAGATACTACCAGCATTCGTAATCTTTTCTACTACATATATCCTATGATATTTTCACAGCAGTCTATTTTACTGGGAGTGGGGATAGGGCCTCTTCATTATCGCCTTTCACGGCGTATTGTTGCCAGCGCCTTACACAGCTGTCATATGATATCTGTCAGAGACAGTGTGTCTTATCATTTTGTTTCCTCTTATGTCGGCATAGATAGGGTGATGTTGGTTCCTGATATGGTCTTTATGCTCAATATTGTTTCATACGAAGAGACAAAAGATGATGAACTTATATTGATACCCGGACCGGCATTAGGAAATCACTGGGAAAAAGTTCTTCACCTGACATCACAATATAAAGTAACAGTGGTAGAATTTCTTCCCCACATAGATTGCAAATGGCAGAATGAATATCCTTCCCATTGGAAAGTTGTTAATGGCATTGAGGCTCTGAAGGCTGGAGAGCTGTGGGATATACTTGCTAAGGGAAATAGATGGATTGTTGGGCGATTACATGGTATGATTTTGGCGTGTTTGATGAATAAGTCATTTTATCCCATTATCTATGATATGAAAATGAGTTTGTTAACGAGTGATTACTGTCCAGTTTCTTATGACGATATAGGATATGCTAATATAAATATCACAGAAGCTCAGAGAGTGCGTTTTGAGGCACTCAAAGCATATAGAAAAATACGCAAATATTTGGTGGGAAAGGGTTGGGTTGAATGAAGTATATACTTGTTGATGGCCATAGTTTACTATTTCGCTCGTATTATGCCCTGCCTGCTCTTAAGGCAGGAGGTATGAATGTTACAACAGGTGCTATTAGGGGATTTATATCTATTCTTTTAAAGATACTCAGCTTGCCCCATACCCATATGGCTGTTGCATTGGATACAAAGGCTCCAACCTTTAGACACGAAAGATATGAAGAGTATAAAGCTGGCAGACCTGAAGTTCCTGAAGACTTTCATAAACAGGTAGAAATTTGTAAACAGCTATGTAAATTGTTAGGTATACCTGTACTTGAGGCTCCAGGTTATGAGGCCGATGATATTATTGCTACTATAGCTACAAGGGCAGAATCTTTAGGTGCGTTGGTAGATATATACACAGGAGATAAGGATTTGTTCCAGCTTATTACTGATAAAGTAAGGGTTATTGTGTTCAGAAAAGGAGTATCCAGTACAGAGGTATATGACAAGTATAAGTTTATAGAGAAGTATGGTTTTGCTCCTGAGCGTTTTCCTATATGGAAGGCCCTTGCAGGTGATGCTTCAGACAATATTAAGGGAGTTCCGGGTATAGGTGTAAAAAGGGCTACATCCCTTCTACATAAATATGAGGATATAGACGACATATTGTCTGATAAAAAAGTAGCACCCTATGCAAATATTTTCATTGAAAATCTGAAACTTGTTAGCGTTGTCAGGGATGTTCCTATAGGTGATATTGTTTCCTTACGAGAAAAATTATCGCACTGGGAAGAAGCTAAATCTCTGCTGGATCAGTTAAGTATTAAAAGGTTTAGGGATGAAATGAGAAAGCGTTTTATGCCCCGTAAGTGGATAGAGCCTTTTAAAATGATCAACGAGAATGGAGATGTCTTTATGTGGCAGAGCACATCAGGTATGATGTCTTTATTTGATACAGAAGAAGAAATGAAGTGGTTGAAAGGCTCTTTGGAGAAACCGCCGTGGAAAATTGTCAATGGTGGAAAAGAGGGCTGGAAGAAAATTATTAGTCGTGATATTATTCCGCAACCGTGGAGCTATGTTATGCCTGGTATGGCTGTTGAGCAGTATTTTGATGACTTTACCCGTATTTCCCTATTTTGGCACTTCATCAGTCATTTTGGCATCATGATATACGGGGATTTGGAACAGAGACTCTTTGATGGTGGCCCTGTTGTGGTGGAAGCAGAAAAGGGTATAAAAATAGCCGTAGGCGATAAAGAGCTTGTACCTCGTGTTGCACTTGCCATTTTTGAAACAGGTGGTAAAGTGTATGCTTATGATGACGAGTGTATATGGGCCGATTTTGACGATCTTGAGATGGCTCGTGACTGGTATAAGGCAGCTTATGGTGAGGATGTTGAGGTGATGGGATAATGCCAGAGATACCTGAAATCCAGGTAATCGTTGATGGCATAGAAAAGGAAGTTGTTGGTAGTCAGGTAGAAGATATTATTGTATTTGATGGTAGGCGGGTGGATGATAATATAAAGCAAGTTGTAGGAACTTCTCTTGAAAGTGTTCGTCGCCACGGTAAAGCTATTATTTTACAGTTTGGAGATACCACTGTAATGTTTCACCTTAGACTTCATGGATTTGTGAGGATTGTAGATGATATATCGTTTCCAGAAAAAGGTTGGATTGTTGCCTTTCACATGGGAGATAAATATCTGGTTCTTGGTGATACAAGAAAACTGGCAGAAGCCAAACTGGTGTCAGAAGACGAACTTAAAACATCTCCTGATGCTTCACAAATAGATGAGAACACATTTAAAGATATTGTTTCCTCTTCTGGAACAATAAAATCTACCCTTATGAATCAGGAAAAAATATTAGGACTTGGTAATAGATATGTAGATGAAATTCTCTGGCGAGCACATATTCATCCGACGAAAAAGGGTAAAGATCTTACAGATGATGAAATACACAAAATATTTATCACGATGAAAGAAGTGCTTGATGAAGCCTATCGTCAAGGCGGAGACGAGCATTATACCGATGTTTATGGTAATCCCGGAAGATGGTCTTCTTCTGTCCATGGAAAGAAGGTATGCCCTGTATGTGGTACTCCTCTGAAAAAAGTCAAAGTGGGCGGGCGAACATCGTATATTTGTCCTAAATGTCAGCCTGAACCATGAAGGTTGTTTGCATTACTGGACCCATAGCCTCTGGAAAGTCTCTTGCTACGCATATTATCCACGATACATTTCGTGTTCCCATGATAAAGATGGATTTGGTTGGACATTATGTACTGACAAAACCTGATGTTGTAGAACGAGTCGTAAGCCTTTTAGGCGTAGATGTTATAGAACTTGGTGGACTAAGTAGAAGAAAAATAGCACAGAAGGTGTTTACTAACAAGTCTCTTCTTGTAGAGTATAATCGGCTTCTACATCCAATTATGGCCAGGCAGGTGGAAGATATTATTGATTTCTTTGCAGGAAAGGGCTTCCCCTCGGTAGTACTGGAGGCTGCTATACTTCACGATGCCGGTTGGGAATATTTGTGTGATGAGATATGGGTTGTTGTTAGCCCTCCCAAAGTTGTGTATAGGAGATTAGGTCCTGAGAGATTTTTCCGTTTTTACAAACCCCGTAGAAAACATCAGATGACAGATGCTGAATATAAACAACATGCAGACATTATAATTTGCAATAAATACACTATGGATATATTTGCTGACACTATTCGGTATCTCTGGCGTCAGCGTGTGCTTAATAAGTAGTTTATAACTTCATGCATGTTGTTTGCCCATGTATCTATGCTATAGTGTTTTCTGATATATGCCATACCCTCATTGGATATATCGTGTCTTTCACCTTCGTCAAGATTTAAATACCATTTCACGATATTCAGTGTCTCATTTTTTATGTGCTCCATATCTGATATAACGAATTTACCCAATATAGGGTGGTGTTTTATCTCATATCCAAGTCCCATCGGGGTAGTAATAACAGGGGTGCCAGCAGACCAGCCTTCGGCGGTAACATATCCAAATGGCTCGTATCTTGATGGATATAACACAATGTCGGCAAGATTGTATATCTCGTTTATCTCTGTGTGATTGAGCTGACTAAATACCGTAATGTTCGGAGCTATACTTTCTTTTATAGCTCCGTATCCCAACACTGCAAGAATCTGCACATATGGCAAATGCTCGGCAACATATTCAACAACATCGGCACCTTTCCGTTTATTCCACCTACCTACAAATGCTATAGTTGGCTTGTCGGCTTGCACATTCCACTTTGCATAAAGAGACTTTTTAGCATTTGAAGACAGTTTGTGAAATATGCTTATATCAACACCGTTTGGTATAACAATGGTATTGTACCCATAATATTTGGTTACTTCATGGGCCAGAAACTGTGATACCGATAACCGCAACTTGTCTTTGCCTGCTTTCTTTTCAAGATAACCCCCAACGATCCCCTTTAAGGGGCTTTCGCCAAGATATTTGACATATGATGGATATACAAAATGATATATCGTTAGTGGTGAATGTTTACAAAAAGCTCCATAGTATCCATTGCCAATGATAAGGTCGTACTGAGGAGATATATAATCTGCCATTGTGCCCAACTGATATGTCAGTAGCAGTTCTCTCCAGCTTGAGGTGGGGCTCTTATAAAAAGGGCTGTGAAGTGATGCAAAAGAAAGATAGGTTATCTGATGCCCTTGAGATTTCAATACATCTCCAAGCATATGAGAATATGCCCTAATTCCCCCTTTTTTCTCTTCGTCACCGTATAAGATACCAATATGAGCCATACATAAACCCCTCTTTCTTGTTGTATATTCTAATGATAACCTATCAGTAGAGGTGAAAGATGTGAAGTATATAAAAATACGCGGTGCAAGAGAACATAATCTAAAAAACATTGATGTTGATATACCCAAGGGACAGTTTGTTGTTGTTACCGGAGTTAGCGGTTCAGGTAAAACATCCCTTGTATTTGATACCCTTTATGCTGAAGCTCACAGAAGGTTTTTGGAGTCATTGTCTGCATATGCCAGACAGTTTCTGGGAATGTTAAAAAGGCCTGATGTTGACAGCATGGAAGGCTTAACGCCTGCAATATCTATAGAGCAACATACAACTTCTTCGTTTACACCTCGCTCTACTGTGGGAACGATGAGCGAAATCTACGATTATATTCGCCTTATGTTTGCCCATATTGGTACGCCTTATTGTCCGGAACATCATTTGCCGATGAAAGCCACCACTCCCGATATTATCCTTAGAACTATTCTTACGAGATATAAAGGAGAAAGGGTTGAAATTTTAGCCCCTATTGCTGTTAATAAAAAGGGGGATTTTAAAAATCTCTTTGCCTCTCTTCTTAAAGAAGGTTTCATGCGGGTGTACATAGATGGTGAAATTTATTATCTTGATGAATTACCTGAAGTGGATAAAAACAGACATCATGATATCTATCTTGTTGTAGATAGGGTAAGGGTAAAACCTGAAAATCGTACACGCATCCTTGATGGTATTGAGCTTGCTTGGAAGAAAGCAGATGGAGTTGTTGCTATCAAGGTTGGTGAGGATATAGCATACTATACAAGCAAACATGCATGTCCTATTTGCGGGCGTAGTCTGCCTGAGCTTTCTCCACGACTTTTTTCATTTAATAATCCTGTTGGTGCATGTCCTGTTTGCGGTGGTATTGGCATGCATGAAAAGATAGATCCAGAGCTTCTGATACTTGATGAAAACAAATCTATTGCAGATGGTGCAGTTTTTACTATGCTTTCCAGGGATATGGTGATATTGGCTGCTAAATCATGTGGTATAGATCCAGAAATACCATGGAAAAAAGTTGCCAAGCAGGCCAAAGACTGTTTTCTGTTTAAGGGATCTTCTAAACCTATAAAGGTAGACCTTGGTGATGAACCATGGTGGTGGAACTTTAGGGGTATTATTGATTATTTAGAGCATAGGTATAAAACGACCGATTCAGAGATTGTTAGAGAGAAAATACGCAACTTCATGGTATTGGAGGAATGTCCTGCATGTCATGGAACAGGACTAAGGCAAGAGGCTTTGTGGGTTGAAGTGGATGGTAAGACTATAGAAGATGTTGTAAAGATGCCTGTATCTCAACTAAAGGAGTGGATATATAGCATCAAAGTGGGGGGAGCCAAGGCCAAGGTTTGGCGTTCTATATCTGCCGAGATAAAGAAACGTGTAGACTTTATGGTTGATGTAGGTCTGGGATACCTCAGTCTTATACGAAAGACCAATACCCTTTCTGGCGGTGAGGCTCAAAGGCTAAGATTAGCAGGACAACTGGGCAATGTTCTTACGGGTATCATGTATGTTCTTGATGAACCAACAATAGGACTTCATCCACGAGACACCGATAGACTAATAAAACTTCTTAAGATGTTAAGGGACAAAGATAACAGCGTCATAGTTGTTGAGCATGATGAAAGTGTTATAAGAAATGCTGACCATATCATAGATATGGGCCCCGGTGCCGGTGAACTTGGTGGCAAGGTTGTTGCCCAGGGCACTGTAGATGATATTGTTGGGAGTTCGCAATCCATTACAGGGCAATACCTGTCGGGAAAAAAATCTATTCCGCTTCCAATGATTAGACGGACACCAAGTGGCTTCTTGTACATCAAAAATGCCTATAAATTCAATCTTAAACATATAGATGTTGCTATACCTAAAGGGGTAATGACAGTTATTACAGGGGTAAGTGGGTCAGGAAAAAGTACATTGGCTGTAGAAGTGTTGTACAAATATCTTGCCAGACATCTTAATAGGGCCCATCTTTCTGTTTCTGGTATTGGAGAGATTATAGGTTATGAAGATTTAAAGTATGTTGACCTCATAGACCAGTCTCCTATTGGGAAAACTCCAAGAAGTATTCCCGCTACATATGTTGGGGTTTTTGATAAGATAAGGAAACTTTTTGCATCACTACCAGAGGCAAAGGCACGAGGATATACGGCCGGTAGATTTAGTTTTAATGTACCACCTCCCAAGGGAGGACGGTGTGAGGCATGCAAAGGTGTAGGTATTATTAAAGTAGAAATGCAGTTTCTACCCGATGTGTATGTTACCTGTGATGTATGCGGTGGAAAAAGGTATGGTAGCGAAACATTGGAGATTAAGTATAAAGGGTATAGTATTGCCGATGTTCTTGATATGACTGTAAGGCAGGCGATGGATGTCTTCAAGAATATACCGAGCATTTATAACGATTTAAAGATATTAGATGAAGTTGGACTTGGCTATATTAAGTTAGGACAGCAGTCTCCTACGCTCTCAGGTGGTGAATCGCAAAGGGTGAAATTGGCAACATATCTAAAGGGTAACAAGAAGGGGTATCTCTTTATTCTTGATGAGCCTACAACAGGGCTTCACATGGATGATGTCAATAAACTTATAGGGGTTCTTCATAGGCTTGTTGATGCCGGTAATACCGTTGTCATCATAGAGCACAACCTTGATGTTATAGCCAATGCCGACTACATTATAGATATGGGACCCGAAGGGGGAGAAGGGGGAGGCCAGATTATTGCTACAGGTACACCTGAAGAAGTGGCTATGAAAAATACCTATACGGGTAGGTATCTTAGGATGTATTTGGAATCAAGGGGTAGGTTGTAGTGTCTATAGAAGAAAAGATACACACAGCTCCTCATGAACCCGGGGTCTATATTTTCAAAGGTGCTGGTGAAGAGGTTATATATGTGGGTAAGGCCAAAGACCTCAGAAAGCGCCTTGACAACTATCTCAAACGAAGAGATTTCAAAGCTTCTCTTATCATGGACTATGCCAGAGATTTAGAATATTTTTCAGTTCCAACTGAAAGAGAGGCATTGATACTGGAAGAATCCCTTATCTACAAATATACCCCTCGTTTTAATGTGCTTATGACAAGTGATATTACATATTCCTATCTTGTTATCAATGAATCGTTGCGTTTTCCAACAATAAAACTGGAATTTCGTCGCTCGCGTAAGATGACCTCTGAAAGGTTGGGGTATCGTGTTATTGGTCCGTTTACATCCCGTGCTATGGCACGGGCTTTATATGAACTGGCTCAAAAAGTATTCGGTATAAGAAACTGCAAATGGAATGAAAAGAAACTCTTGTCAAGGGTTTGTAATCTTGGTGAAATAGGCAAGTGCTCTATGCCATGCGTAGGTCGTATTAGTGAAGAGGAGTATCGTAAGAATGTAGAAGAGTTTGTTAAAGTCGCCACATCCTCACCTTCCAAGGTTAAAGAGTATTTGGAGAAAGCCATGAAAGAGGCCTCACAGTCTTTGCAATTTGAGAAGGCAATTGTCTTTAGAGATGCCTTAAGAGAATTTTCCCAGATATCTATGAGCCAGGCTGTGGTTGAGGGGTTTACGGGTATTGGGGTTATTGCGGCTTTTAAGGATGGCAAAGGGGTAGCCATTGTCTATTTCATTGATAGTGAAGTCAGAGATGTTTTAGTATGGCATTACAGGGGAGATAGTGCTTCTGAGTTTTATGAGAGGGTGGCCCTTGATATATACTCTCGCATATGTGGTGAAAATATGCAGGCCATAGTCTTTACCCCACCTGTAAAGCATGTTTTGCAGGTGCTTGGTTGCCATATTGCCAATATTCTCCCAGATAGATTATCTATGGAGATGGCTACAACAGCTTACAGCCATCTTGCTTATAAGAGTGAACTTGAGGAGGGCTATCTTCAGCTTGCCGAGATACTTGATTTGCCAACAGTTCCCAGTCGTATAGAGGGATATGACAATGCCCACTTTCAGGGGAGTTATCCTATGGGTGGAATGATTACATTTATTGGTGGTAAACCTTCACCGAGACACTATAGATTATTTCACCTCAACCCCATTCGTATGGCCGATGTGGATATGATGTATGAGGTCATTACCCGAAGATTGTCTCATCCTGAGTGGGGCTATCCTTCACTGATGGTGATTGATGGTTCAAAACCTCAACTTGATTTTGTCATAAAGGCACATAAAGATGCTGGTGTTGAGAAAACATGGCGTGTTATTTCCCTTGATAAGGATACCGGTCTTATTCACTTTGATGATGGGAGGGCTATATATCTTGATGAAACACATCCTGCCAAGCGGTTTTTAAGGTGGGTTATGGCAGAAGCCCATAGGTTTATCAATAAAAGTCATAGAGAGAAAAGAGATAGCATTGTGGGAATATTTGATTCTGTTAAAGGACTTGGCCCTAAACGAATGGAGAAACTTATAAATGCGTTTGGAGGATTTTATGGTATCTACAATGCTTCACTAAAGGAGCTTATGGAAAAAGGGGGACTTCCAGAAGATGTTGCCAAATCCTTGTATGAGAAACTTCACCGTTAGCATTCCTGTTAGTATGGGCTATGTCAATGTAGATATAAGAGATGATAAGTACTTTGATATAGATTTGAGAAACTATCCCAGGTACACACTGATACCGCATGACTGCCGTCATATACTTATTGATAAGCTTTTACATTACCTTAAGGGGGAAAAGATTGCTTGGGACTTAAATGAAATTCATGATAGGGCACTTACCAATTTCCAGAAAAAGATGTTTTTGGCTTTATATAAGTATGCACCTTATGGAACAGTTATTACCTATGGTCAGTTGGCAAAATATCTCCAATCGTCTCCTCGTGGTGTTGCCACAGCACTGAGGTACAACAACCTTCCAATCGTTTTGCCATGTCATAGGGTTGTTGCCAAAAATGGTATAGGAGGATTCTCTGCTGGGTTAAAATGGAAAAGGTACCTATTACAATTGGAGGGTGTAAATATATGAAAGTTGTAATTATTAGTGGACTATCAGGAGCTGGAAAGAGTACAGTTGCCTCTACATTTGAGGATATGGGTTACTTTACAGTAGAAAATGTGCCTGTGGAGTTTTTTTTGCCTATTGTAGAGAAACTTGATGGTGAAGATGTGGATAAGGTAGCTCTGGTTATTGATATACGTAGTGTCAGAGGTGATGAACTTCTTGTACAGAAGTTTCTTGAAGAACTTAATTCTATTAAGAATAAGTACGATGTGGAAGTTATCTTTCTAACAGCAGATAGGAAAGTATTGATAGACAGATTTGCCCTAACAAGAAGACCACACCCGTTATCTTCTTCCGATGCATTTTCCATAGAAGAACTTCTAAGAAGAGAAGAAGAGATACTGTCGGCTATTAGGGAGATTGCGCGAGTTATAGATACAACAAATTTTTCTACGCGAAGACTTCGCACATACATATTGCAGCTTTTTAGTACAGAAGGCCTTACATTTATTATTGAATCATTCGGCTTTAAATATGGTGTGCCCAGAGATGTGGATATGATATTTGATGCAAGAATACTGAAGAATCCTTTCTATGATGAAAAACTTCGTTATCTCGTTGGAACCGATGAACCTGTAAAAGAATTTTTACGGAAGGATGAGTATACTGATTGGTTTATAAAGCATATTTGTAGACATACTATCATTTCTATGTCCCGTTATCTTGATATGGGGAAAAAGGTGGTTCTTATCGGTATTGGATGTTCGGGGGGGAAACACCGCAGTGTATATGTTGCCGATGAGATAGGAAAAAGGCTTAGGGAAGAAGGGTATAGTGTTATTGTTGTTCACAGGGATAGGGATAGGGAGGATGAAGCGATAGGTGAAGTCCAAAAACCTCCTTGCAACCATTAGAACTAATCTTTCCACACAGCCTTTGGAAGATAATGAGAGGGCCTATTCAGAACTGATAGGCTTGTCTCTTGCTAACTCTTTCGTAAATTTTAAAGGTGGAGTTATAGCCTCATTTGAAAATGCCCCTGCTGCGAGGCGTATGCTTCGTATACTTGATATGTTAGGTATAAAACATACATTGTCATCGTATGTACCCGATCGCTTTGGTGGAGTGTCTGGTCATAAGTATGAGATAGTGTTTAATCAAAGGGATATATACAATATACTTCTTGATCATGACCGTATATACGATATTGACATATTGCCTATTTATTTTCTGAGAGGGCTATTTCTTGCCAGAGGTAACATATATATATCTACTCGTGGTGGTTATCGTTTAACATTTGCCTCACGATACCAGTTTGCACTCATTTATGCATCCGATCTTCTTAGTGAGCTTCATATGTCATTTGCCATGCAAAAGAGACAGGGTAAGGATATATGGTTTCTTCATGTAATGAAATTTGATGAAATTATATCTCTTCTGAGGCTATTTGGTTTAAAAAGGGATATAGAAAAACTACAGAATATTTATGAGACAAGGGAAATAAAAAAGAATATTACCCGTATTACCAATATTGAAATGGCAAATCTCAAAAGGGTTAGTTATGCTTCAAGCAGGCAGATAAAAAAGTTATCTAAACTAACAGAAGATGATATACCATCTAAGTTGATTCCTCTCTGGAGACTACGGGTGTCTCCTGAAGGACGACTACTCTCTTATAGAGAGATTGCCGAGCGGTTAGGGTGGACTAAGGCTAAAGTTAGCAGAGGCCTTAAGAAACTTGAGAAGATAGCAGACGATAAGACGAAGGACGATATATAATATCCTTTGTGTTTGCAACTTGATATTAAAGGGGGAATGGCTATGTATACAGATATTCCATCTGCCGATGAGGTATGGCAGAAATATCATGATTACATTAATCCAGCACTGGCCGATTTGATGCGTTATGGTGGACTTGTATCTGTTGAAACAAAGGCCGAAGGGGTATATGTATGGGATGATCGGGGAAATAAATATATAGACTGTCTTGGTGGTTACGGTGTATTTGCACTGGGACACAGGCATCCAAAAGTTGTAGAAGCTGTGAAGACATGGCTTGATAAGATGCCTCTATCTTCTAAACTATTTCTTAACTATCCAGAGGTACTCCTTGGAGAGAAACTGGCTGAAATCCTACCCGGTGATATTCGGTATTCGTTCTTTGGAAATTCTGGTTCTGAGGCCGTTGAAGGTGCTTTGAAACTAGCCCGTATGTACACAGGGAAAAAGAAAATCATTTATA
>Ga0256838_1000252_pt1 | contig 36174 bp, 32 predicted proteins | sample 4571419metaG_FD_185978 | JGI IMG/M metagenome (GOLD analysis project Ga0256838, IMG submission 185978) | Hydrothermal vent microbial communities from Guaymas Basin, Mexico - 4571-419 | ecosystem: Environmental > Aquatic > Marine > Hydrothermal vents | place: Mexico: Guaymas Basin | collected... | reverse complement strand
CAAATTCAATTTTTTTATATAATAATTGTCTACAAATAATGTTCTATCACATTTTATATCTTCATCTACATTTATAGTTTTTATAGTAGATAAATCATCAAAATTTTTAGTCCAAGTAAAGCTTATTGAATTAGAATTTTCATCTTTTAAAGTTAGTTTTTGAAATAAAGAACAACTATATATATTTCAATCTTCAATTTTGAAAATATATTGATTATTATCTTTTATTCAAATTAGATAATTATTTCAATTTAAGATATCTTTATAAAAATAAAGATTATCAAAATCAAAATATTTTTTAAAATATAAATAAATTAGTTTATTATCATCTACTACAATATCAAATGTTTCTGAACTGTTTAAATTATCTTTATTTGAAACAAAAAATAATATATTATCATAATCATTATTTTCTATTCTTGAATTTATATATTCTTTTCATAAAATAGTATCAACAATTCATTCTTTATTATTTTCATAATTAGTTCATAATATATAGAAATCTTTTTTATTTCAATTTCATTTTCATTCAATAGTAACATAATTATCTTCTTCTGTAATAGAAAAATTATTTTCAATATCGTATCTATTATCATAAATTATTTCTTCTTTTTGATAATTATCAAAAGTTCAATCATTTTTAAGATTTTCTAATAAATAATTAGTTTTTAAATAGTTAAATTTATTATTATCAATATTTTGAATATTATCAAAATCAATTTTATAAGTTATTCACCAATTTTTATCAAATCAATATAAATAATATGAACTATCACCAATAAATATAGACTTTCAAGAAAGATTTGATAGATTTATTGATTGATGATTTATTTGATATCATCTTTGTGTAATATCTACTATATCTGTTCATTCAAAAACATAATTATCATCTTTTTTTTCTAGTTTACTACTTTTAAAATTACCAATATTTAGTGATTTGTTGTATCAAGGATTTTTTATATTATAAACAATACATCAATTTCATAAATCAAATTTTTCTTTATTATTATCAAAATTATTTAGAATAATTCATTTATTATTTATTATATTTTGTATCATTTCGTTTTTAGAAATTTTATTTTCACAAACTTCAACAAATCATAAAGAACTTATATCTTTTTGTGTTTTTCAATTTTGTTCTGCTATATCAGAAATAATATATTTATCTTGATTAGGCTGAATAATATTTACAGATATATTGTTTATTTTTATTGTAGTATCAGACGCAAAATAGTTTCAAATGTTTCATATAGAAAAAAAATTTATTGCTAAAATTCAAATAGTAGATGCTAGATTTATATAATTGAACATTAGATGTTTTTTAAATAAAATAAAAAATTATATATTTTTATAATATAATTTATTTGATTTTAAATAAAAAAACGCCTGTAACAGGCGTTTGTTTTTAAATTTTATTTCAATTTCTAAAAACTAAGATTATCTAAATTTAAATTATCTTTTATTTGTTTTAAATTATCTACTTTATTCTTTTCTTCTATTCTTTTTAGTAAAAATGGATAAACTATTTCTTTTAAATAATTTAAATTATAATCATCTAATATTTTCTTGTTTTCTAACTTTTTTAAAATATCAAGTAATTCTTTTGGATCTTGTTTTAAATTATTTAAATCAAAAGCATCATTTAAACTAATTTCTTTTAAATTATCAAGTTCTAATATTTCTTTTGGTAGTTTTTGTATTTGATAATATCCTAATCTTAAAATTTTTAAATTTTTTAAATTTCTTATTTCTTTAGGTAGTTCTTTTATTTGATTTCAGGTTAACCGTAATTCTTCTAAATTTTTCAAATTTCAAATTTCTTTAGGTAGTTCTTTTATTTGATTTTTTTTTAAAACTAAAATTTTTAAATTTTTCAAATTTCAAATTTCTTTAGGTAAGTATTGTAATTGATTTCAAAATAAATCTAATTCTTTTAAATTTTTTAAATTTCATATTTCTTTTGGTAGTTCTTCTATTTGATTTCACCTTAACCGTAAATTTTTTAAATTTTTCAAATTTCCTATTTCTTTTGGTATTTTTTTTATTTGATTATCAGATAAACTTAAAATTTCTAAATTTTTTAAATTACCTATTTCTTTTGGTAGTTCTTTTATTTGATTTCATCATAACCATAAATCTTTTAAATTTTTTAACTTTCCTATTTCTTCTGGTAATTCTTGTAGTTGATTTTTTCATAAATATAACACTTCTAACTTTGTTAAATTTCATATTTCTTCTGGTAATTCTTTTATTTTATTATATGATAAATCTAATACTTCTAAATTTTTTAAATTTCATATTTCTTTTGGTAGTTTTTGTAGTTTATTATATGATAAATTTAAAATTTTTAAATTTTTTAAATCCCATATTTCTTCTGGTAATTCTTCTATTTGATTTTCTTCTAAATCTAATACTTCTAAATTTTTAAACATTGAAATTCAAACGATATTATTTATTTCATAACATTTACATTCAATTTTTTTTATATTGTTTATAAATTCTTCCGTCGATATTATCAACCATCCTTCATCTATTTCTTTAAATTCTAATCAATATTCATCTTCTAAACATCTTATAAATTTTTCATCTTTAAATATATGTTTCATTTGTTTTAAAGTTAAAAAATAAAAATTTTAGATTTATAATATATTTTATCTATTTAAAGATAAAAGAAATAAAAAAACGCCTGTAACAGGCGTTTGTTTTGAAATTTTTTATTTAAAACTTTTAAAAATAAAATTATCAAAATCTAAATTCTAATTTTACTTTCTAAAAACAGATAAACTTTTTCTTTTAAATATTCTAAACTATAATCATCAATTACATTATTATTTTCTAACTTTTTTAAAATATCAAGTAATTCTTTTGGATCTTGTTTTAAATTATATAAATCAAAAGCATTTTCTAGCTGAATTTCTTTTAAATTATCAAGTTCTAATATTTCTTTTGGTAATTCTTTTATTTTATTCCATCATAAATATAATTCTTCTAAATTTTCTAATTTTCCTATTTCTTTTGGTAGTTCTTGTAATTGATTTAAATTTAAATATAATTCTTTTAAATTTTTTAAATTTCATATTTCTTTTGGTAGTTTTTGTAGTTGATTACTAGTTAAAGCTAATACTTCTAAATTTTTTAAATTTCAAATTTCTTTTGGTAATCATTGTAATTGATTATAAAATAAAAATAATTTTTCTAAATTTTTTAACTTTCCTATTTCTTTTGGTAGTTCTTCTATTTTATTATCCCCTAACCATAATTCTTCTAAATTTTTCAAATTTCCTATTTCTTTTGGTAATTCTTGTAGTTTATTCCATTCTAAATATAATACTTTTAACTTTTCTAATTTTCAAATTTCTTTTGGTAATTCTTTTATTTGATTATTAGTTAAAACTAATACTTTTAAATTTTTAAATATTGAAATTCAAACGATATTACTTATACCATATTCATCTTCTTCTTCATCATAACATTCACATACAATTTCTTTTATATTATTTATAACATCTTCTGTCGATGTTATTTTCCATCATCATTCTGTATATTCAAATCCTAATCAATATTTATCTTTTAAACATTCAACAAATATTCCATCTTTAAATATATGTTTCATTTTTTTTATGTTAAAAAATAAAAATTTTAGATTTATAATATATTTTATCTATTTAAAGATAAAAGAAATAAAAAAACGCCTGTAACAGGCGTTTATTTTAAATTTTTTATTTCAATTTTTAAAAACTAAGATTATCTAAATTTAAATTATCTTTTATTTGTTTTAAATCATCTACTTTATTCTTTTTTTATTTTTTTTTCTAAAACTGGATAAACTTTTTCTTTTAAATATTCTTTACTTCTAATTTCAAATTTATAATTTTCTTCTAATCGTTTTAAAATATCAAGTAATTCTTTTGGATCTTGTTTTAAATTATCTAAATCAAAGGCATCTTCTAAAAAAATATCTTCTAAATTTTTTAACTTTCCTATTTCTTTTGGTAATTCTTGTAGTTTATTCCATCTTAAATATAATTTTTTTAAATTTTTCAAATTCCATATTTCTTTTGGTAGTCTTTGTAGTTGATTACTAGATAAACCTAAATATTCTAATTTTGTTAAATTTCATATTTCTTTTGGTAGTTCTTTTATTTTATTCCATCATAAATATAATTCTTTTAACTTTTCTAATTTTCAAATTTCTTTTGGTAATTCTTTTATTTGATTATCAGATAAATCTAATATTTTTAAATTTTTTAAATCCCATATTTCTTCTGATAATTCTTCTATTTGATTTTCTTCTAAAACTAATACTTCTAAATTTTTAAACATTGAAATTCAAACGATATTATTTATTTCATAACATTTACATTCAATTTCTTTTATATTGTTTATAAATTCTTCCGTCGATATTATCAACCATCCTTCATCTATTTCTATAAATTCTAGTTTATATTTCCATTTTAAACATTCAACAAAATTTTCATCTTTAAATACAAGTTTCATTTGTTTTTTATGTTTCATTTTTTTTAAGTTAAAAAAATAAAAATAAAAATTTTAAATATATAATATATTTTATCTTTTTTAAAGATAAAGAAATAAAAACGCCTGTATTAGGCGTTTTTTTAAATTTTTTATTTAAAACTTTTAAAATTCTATTTTTTTTTCTAAAAACGGATAAACTTTTTCTTCTAAATATTCTTCATTTCTAATTTCTGAATCAGAATCTTCTTCTATTTCAAATTTATAATTTTCTTCTAATCGTTTTAGAATAGTAAATAATTCTTTTGGATCTTGTTTTAAATTATATAAATCAAAAGCATCATATAAAACCAATTTTTCTAATTTTGTTAGCTGTTTTATTTCTTTCGGTAATTTTTGTAGTTGATTATATGGTAAATATAACACTTTTAACTTTTTTAAATTTCCTATTTCTTTTGGTAGTTTTTTTATTTGATTTCGAGTTAACCGTAATTTTTTTAAATTTTCTAATTTTCCTATTTCTTTAGGTAGTTCTTGTAGTTGATTTCAAGTTAAATCTAATACTTCTAAATTTTTTAAATTTCCTATTTCTTTAGGTAATCTTTTTATTTGATTATATGATAAATCTAATACTTCTAAATTTTTTAAATTTCCTATTTCTTTAGGTAATCTTTTTATTTGATTATATGATAAATCTAATACTTCTAAATTTTTTAAATTTCCTATTTCTTTTGGTAATTTTTGTAGTTGATTATTTTCTAAATATAATTTTTTTAAATTTTTTAAATTTCAAATTTCTTTTGGCAATTCTTTTATTTGATTATCAGATAAATTTAAAATTTCTAATTTTGTTAACTTTCAAATTTCTTTTGGTAGTTCTTGTAATTGATTTCACCATGGTAATCATAAATCTAATACTTCTAAATTTTTAAATACTGAAATCCCATCAATATAACTTATTCTATATTCATAATATATATATTCAATTCTTTTTATATTGTTTATAATTTCTTCCGATGAAATTATCTTTCGTCATCATTCTGTATATTCAAATTCTAATCTAAATTTATCTTCTAAGTATCTTACAAAATTTTCATCTTTAAATATATGTTTCATTTGTTTTTTATGTTAAAAAATAAAAATAAAAATTTTAGATATATAATATATTTTATCTTTTTTAAAGATAAAGAAATAAAAAACGCCTGTTACAGGCGTTTATTTTAAATTTTTTATTTCAATTTCTAAAATTCTATTCTTTTTCTAAAAACGGATAAACTTTTTCTTCTAAATATTCTAAACTATTAGTATCTAATACATTTTTATCTTTCAACTTTTTTAAAATATCAAGTAATTCTTTTGGATTTTGTTTTAAATTATTTAAATCAAAAGCTTTATATAAATCCAATTCTTCTAAATTTTTTAAGTTTAAAATTTCTTTAGGTAGTTCTTGTAGTTGATTTCAAGTTAAAACTAAATATTCTAAATTTTCTAAATTTCAAATTTCTTTAGGTAGTTTTTTTATTTGATTTCATCATAAACCTAATCTTTCTAATTTTTTCAAATTCCATATTTCTTTAGGTAGTTCTTTTATTTGATTTCATCATAAATCTAATAGTTCTAATTTTGTTAAATTTCATATTTCTTTTGATAATTCTTCTATTTGATTTCAATATAAAACTAACCGTTCTAAATTTTCTAAATTTCAAATTTTTTTTGGTAGTTCTTGTAATTGATTTTCTTTTAAAACTAAAATTTTTAACTTTTTTAAATTTCAAATTTCTTTTGGTAATTTTTGTAATTTATTACCAGTTAAATCTAATTCTTCTAAATTTTCTAATTTTCCTATTTCTTTTGGTAGTTCTTGTAGTTGATTTTTCCATAAATTCAACTTTTTTAACTTTTTTAAATTTCATATTTCTTTTGGTAGTTCTTGTAGTTGATTTACAGATAAATCTAATACTTCTAAATTTGTTAACTGTCCTATTTCTTTAGGTAATTCTTGTATTTGATTTAAACCTAAATCTAACTTTTTTAACTTTTTTAAATTTCAAATTTCTTTAGGTAATTCTTGTAATTGATTTCACCATATTCATCATAAATCTAATACTTCTAAATTTTCTAAATTTCAAATTTCTTTTGGTAATTTTTTTATTTTATTACTAGATAAATCTAATACTTCTAAATTTTTAAATGTTGAAATCCCATCAATATAATTTATTTCATATCATTTGCATTCAATTTCTTTTATTTTTTTTATAATTTCTTTCGATGATGTTATTTCCCATCATCATTTTGTTTCTTTAAATTTTAGTTTATACTTTTCTTTTAAACATTCAACAAAAATTTCATCTTTAAATATATACATCTTTTTAAAGTTAAAGAAATAAAAATAAAAATTTTAAATATATAATATATTTTATTTTTTTTAAAGATAAAGAAATAACAAACGCCTGTTACAGGCGTTTGTTTTTAAATTTTTTATTTAAAATTTTTAAAATTCTATTTTTTTTAGTAAAAACGGATAAACTACTTCTTCTAAATATTCTAAATTCCATTGAGATAATTTATTTTTTTCTTCTAATCGTTTTAGAATATCAAATAATTCTTTTGGATCTTGTTTTAAATTATATAAATCAAAAGCATTTTCTAACTGAATTACTTCCAAATTTTCTAAATTTCAAATTTCTTTAGGTAGTTCTTTTATTTGATTTTCTTTTAAAACCAATCTTTTTAACTTTTTCAAATTTCATATTTCTTTTGGTAATTCTTGTATTTGATTATTAGTTAAATCTAAAAATTCTAAATTTTCTAAATTTCCTATTTCTTTTGGTAGTTCTTGTATTCGATTTCACCCTAACCATAATTCTTTTAAATTTTTTAAATTTCCTATTTCTTTTGGTAGTCTTTCTATTTTATTTCAAGTTAAAACCAATCTTTTTAACTTTGTTAACTTTCCTATTTCTTTTGGTAATTCTTTTATTTGATTATTTTCTAAATCAAATACTTCTAAATTTTTTAAATTTTCTATTTGTTTTGGTAATTTTTGTAGTTGATTTTTTTCTAAATATAATTTTTTTAAATTTGTTAACTGTCCTATTTCTTTTGGTAGTTTTTTTATTTTACTATGACATAAAACTAATTTTTTTAAATTTTTTAAATTTCCTATTTCTTTTGGTAATTCTTGTAGTTGATTTACAGATAAACCTAACACTTCTAAATTTTTTAAATTTCAAATTTCTTTTGGTAATTCTTTTATTTTATTCCATCATAAATATAATTCTTCTAAATTTTCTAATTTTCCTATTTCTTTTGGTAGTTCTTGTAATTGATTTAAATTTAAATATAATTCTTTTAACTTTTTTAAATTTCATGTTTCTTTTGGTAGTTCTTTTATTTGATTAGAACCTAAATATAATTCTTTTAAATTCTTTAAATTTCAAATTTCTTCTGGTAGTTTTTTTATTTGATTTACAGATAAATCTAATACTTCTAAATTTTTTAAATTTCAAATTTCTTTAGGTAATTCTTTTATTTGATTATGTGATAAACCTAATTCTTCTAAATTTGTTAAATTTCAAATTTCTTTTGGTAGTTCTTTTATTTGATTAGAACCTAAATATAATACTTTTAACTTTTCTAATTTTCCAATTTCTTTTGGTATTTCTTTTATTTGATTTTTAGTTAAAACTAATACTTCTAAATTTTTAAATATTGAAATTCAAACGATATTACTTATACCATATTCATCTTCTTCATAACATTCACATACAATTTTTTTTATATTGTTTATAATTTCATCCGACGATATTATTTCCCATCCTTCATCTATTTCTTTAAATTTCAATCAATATTCATTTTTTAAACATCTTACAAATTTTTCATCTTTAAATATATGTTTCATTTGTTTTTTATGTTAAAAAATAAAAATAAAAATTTTAGATATATAATATATTTTATTTAACTTTTTATCTTATTATAGTAAAATATAAAAAAAGTAGATTTAAATATTTTTTAAATAAAAAATTTTAGTTATTTAAAAAATTTAAAAAAATAAAAAAGTGTCACTTTATAGTAAAATATAAGATATGTTTTTTTATATGTAGTACAGCAAAAAAAGTGTCATCTTATAGTATAAGATAAGATATATCTTTTTTTTAAAAAAAAGAAGCAGTACAATAAAAAAAGTGCCATCTTATAGTATAACATAAGATATCTTATTATAAATGAAGTAGAAATAATAAAAATAAAAAAAGTGTCACTTTATAGTAGAATATAAGATATAACTTTTTTTTAAAGTAGTAGAAGCAGTAAAACAAAAAAGTGCCATGTTATAGTATAATATAAGATATTTTGTTTTTAAAATAGAATAAAAAGTGTCACCTTATAGTGTAACATAAGATATGTTGTTATATGTAGTACAATAAAAAAGTGTCATGTTATAGTATAACATAAGATATATTGTTTTTTTTAGTAGAAATAATAAAATAAAAAAGTGTCACCTTATAGTATAAAATAAGATATACTGTTATAAAAGTAGAACAAAAAAGTGTCACTTTATAGTGAAATATAAGATATGTTTTTTTTATATGTAGTACAACAAAAAAGTGTCATGTTATAGTAGAACATAAGATATATCTTTTTTAAAAAAAAGAAGAAATTTAAAATAAAAAAATATTCCCCCCTAGGATAGGGGGGGTTAGGGGGGGTGTTCATAAAAAACTTTTGTATTGCGTAAGCAATACAAAAATCTGCCTTTGCCTTAGCAAAGGCAGATATAACACAGTGTACAGAACGTTGTAGAAGGTAGTTTTTTTATGGTATTTTTGTAGTATATACAAGATAGTTTATCATAAAAAACTTTTGTATTGCGTAAGCAATACAAAAATCGATTTTTTTGATTTTTGTGTTTACACAAAATCAAAAAATCGATATATTTTTTTATGATACTTTGTAATGGTATATAACTATGGTAACAAGAAGAAATAATGAAAAAAGCACTTTTATTTTTTAAATTTTTATAAACGTTTTTTATATAAGTAGTAGAAGTAGAACTAAGTAGTAGAAGTTAGTAGAAATAGAAAGTTATTTATTTTTAAAAATACTTATTTTTAAAAAATACTTATTTAAAAAATTTAAAATTATGAAATGTTAAAAAATTTAAAATTATGAAATGTTACTTTTTATAAAAGTAGAAGTAGTAGAAGTAGAAGTTAGTAAAAGTAGAAGTAGAAGAAAATATTTTTTTTACTTATTTTTAAAAAAAATTTTGAAAAAAATATATTATATAAAAAGAATATAAAAATATATGAAAGGATAAAAAAGTATAAAAATAATAAATTTTATTTTCTGATACATTTTTAAAATGAAAAAAAGTAAGGTTTATTATATTTATATAGCAAATATCTGATGATTGAAAGAATTTGAAAAAAATGAAATAAAAGTTTTTATTGTTAAAAATAGGACAGTAGAAGAAATAAAAAAAAGATTATTTGAATATAAAGATAAGTTTATATATTTAAGGAACAACATAGTTAGAATAGAAGTAAAAGAAGGAACAGATATAAAAAAAATAGAAGAAAAGCTAAATAAGGTTAAAAATAATAAATCAACACTACAAATAGTAGATGCGATAAATACATTAGATAAAAAATATAAAGAAAATATAATTTCAGTAAAAATTATAAAAGATATGTTAGTTTTAGATTATGATTTAGAAGATTCATATATAGATTATAAAGAAATTTTAGATATTGTTGATAAAATGATTTTTTTAAAATGAAAAGTATGAAAAGCAAGGATAGTAGTTTCAAAAAATGAAGAAAGATATAAAAATATGCAGATACAGTTTAAGTATTTAGATACAATATCAGAATATGAAAAGATAGTAGTAGAAAATAAGATAAAGAAGAATTTTATATTTGATAAAGCACTTTTAGATAGGGAACAATATTATTTGTTTATGTATAAAAAATGATATAATAGAATATATGAAAGAAAAATTTTAAATGAAGAAATGAAGAAAAAAATTTTAGAATTGGAAGAAGAAATAAGAAGAAAAAATAATAGACTTTTAACAATGTTATTTTATAATTTTTTTAACGTTATAAAAGAAGGAAAAAAAATAAAAATATGACTAAGATTTTCAAATTTTTATAAAGAATATGAAAAAGAATTTAAATTTAAATGAAAGAAATATAAAAGTTGATTAGCAGTTTATATAAATAAAAAATATAAAGAAATAAAGAAAAAAGAAGGTGAATATATATATAATATTATAACTGAAAAAAGAATAGAATATATAAAGCAAATAATAAATTTCTTTAACATATTAGAAAAAAAATATAATAAAATTTTTGATTATAAAAAAATATATGAAAATATAATAGATTTAAATAAAAAAAATAAAAAAATAAGTAATATTGTAATAACAAAAGAAAGTTTGATAAAAATATTAGAAAATATTGAAAAAATAGATTTAAATGAATTATATAAGTATTTGATTATAAATTTTAAAAGAAACAATATTTATATTGAATGAAAAGAAAGAATAAAAGATAAGGAAGATATTATAAATGAAATAAAAAAAATAAAATTTGATTATATAATTTTATTTTGTAATAGTGTAGAAAATATATTTTTTAAGGTAACAAAAAATTTTGCTAAAATTTATAATGCAATTTATAAATATATAGAAGAAAATAATATAGAATATTATAAAACAATATTTACAACAAAAAATATATCGGAAGAATATATAAATAATAACTTGTATATTATCATACGGAATATAATAAAAAAATGAAAAGTTAAATATTTTTCTTTAGTAAATAAAGATAATAAAAAAATAATAGAAAATATAATAAAAGAATTTAAAAAACATTGATTGAAAACACTAAAAGAATTTGAAGAAGAAGAAAAGAAAATTATAAATAGTGATAAATATAATTTTTGGAAATTGATAAAAAAAATATATGAAGCAGGAAAAAAAGAAAGAAAGAAAATAAGGGAAGAAAACAAAGAATTTTTAGATAAAGTAGTAGGTATAGAAAAAACAAAAAAACATTATTTAGAAAGATTAGTAAATTTAGAAAAGAAGAAAGTAATAATAAAAGAAACAGTAGTATCAAAATGAAAAGAAGTAGAAATAGTAGATACAATAATATATAACACATATAGAAAATTAGCAGAAAAAAATAAACAAAAAAATATAATAAAAAATAAAGAAGAATTTATAAAAGAATTATGAAAGAAAGATTTTGTAAATTATTTTAAATCTTTTATAATTGAAAATGATGTTAAATTATTAGTTAGAAGAATAGGTTTAACAAAATATTTAAAAAAAGTTGATTATATAAGTTTTATACATTTTATACAAAAAAATAAAAATTATAGCTATTTAAATAAATTTATAAATAGTTATTCTGATTTTGATAAAGAAAATAATAAATTGAAAATAAAAAAATCAATGTTTTATATATTATATTCAACTTTATGAAGAAGTTTGTTGAAAGAAATTATAAAATTTTTAGAAGATAAAGGATTTTTAGAAAAAAAAGAAAGAAAAGAAAAAATAAAAAAAATAGATTGAATAAATTGGGAAGTATATAATATAAAAAGATATATACAAGAAAATTATTATATTTGAAATAGATATAATTGTCTAGTAAAAGTAACTTGATATATAGAACAAAGATGATTGTATAATGATAATGAAGTATTAGAAATATATAAACAAATACTAGACGATTATGATAGCCATCATAGACAAAATTTCAGATTTCTAAATGTAAATCGATTTTAAAATCATAAAATAATATTTTTTTTATTTATTTATTTTTAGATTTTAAAATATAGAAATGACTAGTGAAAAAAATGAAAAAGAAATAGAAAAATTAGTAGAAGAAATAGAAAAAAAAACAAATAATTACATAATAATAACTGCACTAGATAAAGAAAAATATAAAGATAAATTGTTAGAATCTGTTTATTTGTCAGAAGAACAAATAGATGAATTATTTGATGAATTAGAAACAGAAAAAATAACACTAAAATATCCTATAGTAATAACAACAACAAAATTAGAAAAAAATAATAAATATTTTTTCTATTTGATAAATCATATTACCAATAGACAGAATGAAGTTTATATTTATAAAGTTATAAAAAGAAAAAAAGTTTGAACAGAACCTGTTTTAGAATCAGAAGAAATAGATTATATACAGTCGAAATTACAAAATTATTTATATAAAAATGGTGAAACATATATAATAAATTGGTGATATAATATAAAAAATGAAAGTATTTATCAAATGTCAGCCGAAAAAATAGTTCATTTTGGTATATATTGATGAACTTGAAGTTGAAAAACACAAAGAACTTTATATTTATTACAACAATATGCGAAACTTTGACCATCTGAATTTATTATAGTAGATAAAAACTGATTGGATTATAAAGATTTTGTTTTAAATAATAAAGATAAAATAAAATTTTACAGTAATCTTGAAGAAATTGATACAGAAGAAAAAATAGTTTTGTTTATTATGTTTTTGTATTTGAATTTAGCTGAAAGGCAAAATGTTTTTAAAGAATTATGAATAAAAGAATTTAAGAATATTTTTGAATTTGAAAATTATGAAGAAATATTAGAAAAAGTACCTAGAAAATTTATTATTATAGATGAATTTGAAAGTTTTAGAAATAGTATAGAAGAAAATATAAGGAAAAGTTTTGATAAAATATTTGCACATCTAATCAAAGTCAGTAGGTCATATTGATGGACTATTATAATTTCTACACAAACATTCAATGTTGATGCTGTACCATCAACAATAAGAAAAAATTTAAATCATCAAATATGATTTTTACAAGGTGTTTCAAGGTTTAAAAAAGATTTATGAATTTTTTATAATGAAGACGAAATTTTGCTCGAAGCCAAAACTTTCGTATTTTATGATAGTGCTACAAATAGTTTATATGTAAATCCACTAGCAGATATAAAAAGTGTTGAAATTGATGAAGAAAATAGAAAATTTTTAAATAACAAAAAAAATTTAGCAAAAATGATTTTAGAATTCTTAAAAAACATAAAATTAGAAAGCATAAATGAAGATGTTTATGAATATTTTGATTTAAATAAAGAAGATTTTCAAAAAAGTGAAAATTATTTGATTATAACATTTTATTTAAATATTCTAAAAAATATAATAGAAAAATTTATAAAAGCATTATTAGTATTAGGTGATTGATTAGATTTTTGAACATTTCAATTAGAAAAACCAAGATATAAAAATAATTTAGATAATATAATAAGTGATTTTTTGTTTGATTTTGTAAAACAATATAGTTTATTTTGAAAAATAAAGAAGAATCTACTTGTAAAATTCAATCCAGCTGAAACAAAACCTTATTTTGACGATAATAATGTAAATGAACTTGCTGATAATATAGAAGAATTTCTAAAGCAAAACGTTAGACTTTTTATTTATGATTTAAAATAATTATTTTAAAAAAATGTCTGAAATAAAATATGAACAAACAGATAAATATATAAAATTTGAAATACCAGAAATTCCTGTTAGCAAAAAAAATAATTATGCTGTTTGATTTAACAAAAAAACAAGACAAAGTATAATTTTTAAAAATAAAAAATGGACTGATTATGAAAATAAATTTAAGTATTGGCTTAGATATATAAAAAAAGATATAAAGAAAAAAGATATTTTTCCTTTAAAAAATTTATCTAAGACAGTTATAATTTTTTATTTTTCGAATAAACATAGAAAAGATTTGTTAAATTTAGCACAGTTTATAGATTTATTTGTTGAACATAAAATAATAGAAGATGATAATTGGATAAATACTTGACCTGTGATACTAATACCAATTTATCAAGAAAATCAAAAAGAAAAAACAGAAGTATATTTTTATTTTTAAATTTTTTATATAAATAAAATACTTATTATAAATAAAAATATTTTTTTTAAATAATAAAAAATAAATAATGAATATTGAAAAATATTACAAAATATTTAAAATAGAAACAATAAATAAATTTTTAAAAGAAAATAAAAAAATAATAAAAAATTATTACGAAAATCCTGAATATAATACTGATAATTTTATTGTAAAATGAAAAGTAGATAATAATCAAAAAAGAATTTTATATTCAGAAGAAGATATAAATAATGTTATAAAATGAATTATAGGTGAATATATTTTTTATAAAGATTTAGAAAACAATAAAGATAAATTATGAATAAAAGAAATTATATGGACTTTTTATAATAATCATAAAAAAGATAAAAAAGATATTGTTTTAAAAGTTGGTAAAAAATGATGAAAAAAAATAAAAATTGATGTTAAAACTATTGATAAATCTAGTTTAAGTTTCAATTCTTTTAAATATAATATATCAAAACAATATTTTTATGTTTTAAAATATAAAATTACTAAAAAAACAAACAAAGACATTATATTTTTTCCTTTACTATTACAATTTAAAAAAAATTTTAAAATAATATATAACAAAAAAGAAGAATATTTTAAAATTATCAGTTTAAAATGATATAATACTATAAGATTTGTAAATTTATTTGATAAACATATCATTGAAAATTATGAAAAATATTTAGCTAGCTATTATTGTAAAAATAAAAGTAACTTATTTTGGTTCGCTAAAAAAAATCCTGATGGCGATAAATCATATAAAATTATGGAAAATCTTATTATAAGCTATAAATATTTTATCAAATAGCATTTTTTATCTATATTTTTTTTGTTTTAAATATATTATATTATATATTATTTTATTTTGTTAACTTATTTATATGAAAAAATTGATAAAAATAAATATCAATGATTCCAATTTTTGATATTTATATTGAAACAATTTATGAAGAAACATTTATTATGTTGATAGTTCAGTATGAAAAATACATTTAAAAGCGAATACATTCCACTGTAAATACAATTTTACTATAAAACTTGATCCATTGATGGCAAATATGAAAATAAAACTTGATGATAACAGTAATTGTTCTGTTACAATAGAATGAGCACAAAATTTACTAATTCAAAATAAAAGTAAGTTATACGAACCACAAAATAAAATTATAGAAATTAGCACTTTAAATCCTATTGCTTATTTATTTATATTTTTCTTTTCTTTTATGTTTTTATTAGTATTTCTTATAAAAAGATATAATAAAAAAAATTTATTTCAATTATACAATAACAATGAAAATAATAAAATATAATAATAAAAATTTTTTAAAAACATTGATAGTAACTATTATTTTATATTTTTCAATATTTTCAATAAATTTTACATTTTCAAATAGTTTAAATGATTATTTAAAGGAACAATTATTAGAAAAGTATAAAAAAGCGTTTATTTTAGATGAAACAGATAAAAATAAAGATTTAGTAAAACATAATAAAACAAAAGAATTTTTAAAAAAAGAAGAATGATATGAAGAAATATTATTGCGAGAATGAAGATATAAAAATGAAATAGAAGAAAAGCAAAAAGAAAATTATGAACAAATAAAAAATGCATTAGAAAAGTTGGACAAAAAAATAATAAAAGAAACAGAAGTTGATAATAATATTGTTGAAATATATAATATTCTAAAAAAGAAAAATGAAAAGTGATCTAAATTAGTATATTTAGAATTTTCCTGAACTACAAATTTTTATTTTCCAGAGATGTGAAAGACAATAGTATTGATACCATTTAAGATAAAAAAGAATTGAAATGAAGAAAAAATCTTTTTTTTAAAAGAAAAAATAAAAAATATTTTAGATAATTCAAAAACTAATGAAAAAGAGAAATTTAAAGAAATAAAGAATTTGTTAAATAAGTATAATTTAAAATATATAGTGATAGATGATATTATTGATAATAAAGTTGAAAAAAATTTCAATTTACTGATATGAGAAAAATTATCATTTTTTGAAAAACCTGAAATAAAGCTAATTTCATCTAATTTCTATAAAAATAAAGATATAAAAACAGATAATTTTTATGTGTGGACTTATATAACAAATAAAGATATTGATTATTTAAACAAAAAAATTTGAAAAGATGAAGTAAATTATAATAATTATCAATATTTTATAAAACTAAATTTTGAATGAAATCCTATTTATATAAATTTATTCTGAAAAAATAAAGATTTTATTACAATTCAATACAGCGACAAAGTTGTTTCAAATGTAATAAGGACACAATACTATTATAATTTAAAAAAGGATAATCTTTATATCTTGTATATTTTTCTTTCAATCTGATTATGATTCTTATTAGCTTACTTATTATTTAAAGCTTATTACTACAAAAGATTTAAGTCAATTTTAACTAAAATGGATGATAAATTATAATAAAATATATAATATAAGAAAAAAAATTTTATAAATAATAGTTAAAATATGAAAAATTATAATTTAAAGTATTTTGTAATAAAAAAGAATTTTGTTAGTAATTGATGGTTGATTTTTGTATTTGTAATGTTATCAATTATTTGATATTTCTTTTTTATATTTTATTTAAATAGTTTTTATACATATGAAAAAATATTCATTGTATTTATTTACTTATTATTTTGTGGGATGTGATATTATATACAAAAGGACAAAGATTTTATTGTAAAAACAATATTTAAAGATTATAAGCTTTCAGAAATGATTATTGAAATAATAAAATCAATAAAATACTTATTTAAATAAAATACTTATTTATAATATATTTATTTTTTAAAATAACTAAAAAAATGAAAAAGAAATTATTTAAAGTATCATTATTCGATTCTAATACAGATAAATTTTTAGTAAAATCAGATGATAATACAATTATATACAAAATAAAAGAATATACTATGAAAGATATGAAGAATGAATTCAAGCAGATAAAAAATGCTGATGAATCAAGAATTTTTTTCTATAATATAGAAAAAAATATAGAAAATTTGATTTTAGAAAATAAAAATAATACAAAAAAATTATTGATGATTATGTGAAATTTTGATATAGTAAAGAAAATTATTGATTTTTTTATTGAAAATCATTATAAAGAAATGTTGAATGTAAAAAAATTGTTATACAATTATAAATGAATAAAAATAAATGATGAAGATTTTTCATTTTATTTTGTTGATTTTCTTTATAGTTATATAAAATTATTTATTAGAAATGCTTTTATCAAATTGATAAAGAAATGATATGAATTTGATAATATTATTTATTTATTATTATATTCTTCTATTAGGGAAAATAAAAAAGAAAATTTTAGAAAAATGAAAATTGATGATATTATTTTTGATTTAAATAAAACAAATGAAAAAATAAATGAAATAAAAAATAAGTTAAAAAATACAAAAAATTATACATTTTGATTTTTAAACAATTTTATAAAAAATTATCTTGTAAAAATTAGAAAAGACCAAGAAGCAGATAAAAAAGAATTTACTTTTTCAGAATTATGAATAGAAAATCTTATATAAAAGTAAAAATTTTTATTATTTTTCTATTATTTTATTATATTTTATATTTTTTTAGAAAAAATATGAAAACAATCTATTTTATAGAAAAAAAGACAAAAATACAAAAATTAGTTAGTTTATTATTTCATTGGATATATTTTAGTTTTATATCAGAAAAGAAAATATCTATTGAATCTATAGAAAGAATGTTAGCCTGAAAAAATGAAATTGAAGTTGTACATTCAAAAAATAAACCTTGATTTTATTTATCAAATACAATTAGGGAATTTTACAGATGAGTTAAATTTGATAGTACTTATGTTTTAAAATGGAAAAATGAAAAAGAAATAGAAAAATTTTTAAAAAATAATCAAACAAATAAATTTTATATTTACTATTTTTGATGAATTTTGATTTTAAAGAAAAAAAATACAAAAAAAAATAAACTAAATAAACTAAAATTTGATTTTGATGATATTTTATATGTCTTTTTTAAAAAAGATAAAGAAAATATTATTGAAAATTTTATTGAAAACAAATTATAAAATTTTTATTTATTTATATATTATAAAATGAATAAAATAAAAGAAAAATATAACATGAATTTAAAATTTTTATTATCTTTTATTATAAATTGATTTTTTATTTTTTTTATTATATTTTCTTTTTATACTTTTTTTATTTGAAATAAAACAAATAAAATAGAAAATATAATAGAAAAAGAAAAAATAAAAATTATAAAAATAAATAAGACAGATATATTATTTAAAGAAATAGAAGATAAAATATGAAAAAAAATAAAAAATAATTTTATATTAGAAAAAATTGAAATATGAAAATATGATAATATAAAGAAGTGTCAAAATTTTAAAATATATTATTATCCCGATGATATAAAAATATTTACAACTTATTTTATTCAAAAATGATACAGTAAAGAAAATATTGCAAAAAAAATTCAAAGTTGAGTATATAGATTTTTTGTTTTAAAAATAAAACATAATAAAAAATATATAATAAAAGAAAATATATTTAACATTTGTTTATAAAAATAATAAAATACTTATTTATATAAACTTTTTATATAAAATATATTTAAAAAATTTAAATTATAAAATGAATAAAATAAATAAAACAAATAAAATAATAAATTATTTATTTAACTTTATATTATTTATATCTGCTTTTTTATTTTCTTATAATATTTTCTATACAAAAATTTATTCACTTTTGATAAAATTAGTATGAAGAAATAATATTATTTTAAATACAAATAATTATGTTATTCAAAACAATATAACTATTGATTTAAATAATGGTGATGATAAAAAAATAATAAAAGAAAAATGAATTATAATAAACAAAAGTTGAGAACCATTATCAATGGAAATAAATTGAAAAAACATAATAGTAGTTAAAGATATTTGAAATCTAATAGGTTCAACTTTTATAAGTTATAAAAAAATAAATTGACATTATTATTTTTATACACATAATTGACCAAATACAAATTACATATGATATTTTATTACAAATAACTTAAAAATGAATGATATTGTAAAAATAAAATTTCTTTCAAAAAATTGAACTATTATAACTAAAAAATATAAAGTATATAATATAATAAAAATAAATGTTAAAAATACTAATGAACAAAATATATTCTTTCAAAATAAAGATGATGCTATTTTATTTACTTGTGATGAAAATTGAAAAAAAAGAAGAATCTTTTTTCTAAAAGAAATTGAAACTGATAAAAAAAATTGAAATTGATAAAAAAGTAATAAATATGTACATTTTTAAAAAAATATTATCTTATATTTTATATAATTATAGTATATAAATGAAAACTAAAATATTATTATTGTTATTATGAATATTATTAGGACTTACTTTACAATTTTATTTTATTTCAAAGACACTAATAATTGAAAAAAATAAAATAGATGATAAAATCAATTTGATAATTGAAAATTATAGAAAACAAGAACAACAAATAAAAGATGAAATAGAAAAATATCAAAATGATTTAAAAGCAATCATAGTAAATAAAGAAATTGAAGAAAAGAAACAAATAAAGAAAATTATTGAAATAGAAGTTTATAATAAATTTCTTATTATCAATAAATTGAATGATTGGATAACATATTGAAAGGTACGAAAATCACCAGAAACAAAAAATAAAATAACTTATATTCTTCAAAATAAAAAATATATTTTATTTAAATATATTTTAAAAGAAGTAAAAAATAATGAAATAATAAGTAAAAAAGAATATACTTTAAATTGTTTTATAAAATTTGATAAAAATAAACTATGAACTTATTATGATTTATATTCTTTAGATAAACTAGATAAGAAATATAAAGATTTTTATTGTATAGAAAATAATGGAAATAATGAAGAAAAATATAACGACAAAATAAAAAAAATTACTAATTTTATATATGATACTAAATATTATAAAGATATAATTATAAATTATAATGAAAATATTATTGATGATGATAATATAAATATTTATTTTGATAATTATAGAAAAATTGATTGATATATAAATAAATATTTTAAAGAATAAAATTTAAAAATGTTAAAAAAAATATTTAAAAAAAAGAAATTTGAAAATATTAGAAAATGGAATGAAAATTTTTTAAATAAAATCAAAAGCCTTTTAAAACTAAAAAAAATAAAGAAAAAATATTTTTCTTATAATGATGTGTTTAAAATAGAAAAACTTATAGATAGAACAGATATTTATAGTTGAAAAGAATGAATATCATTATTAGATGTTGCAAAAATAATAATAGATAATGGTGAAAAATGTCCTGTTGAAAATATAACTACTATTACTAATGCTAAAAATATATATAATTTTTTTGATTGATATTATTCAAAAATTTTACTTACAAAATATACATCTGGATTATACAATAATTTCAGTTCTTTCAATAGTATAAAAAATGTTATAAAAGAAATTGAAAAAATAAAAAAAACAATTTTTCAGATTATTTTAAAAATATTTATTATAATTTTTATTTTTATTCTTTTTTGATTATTTTACCAAAGTTATAATATATTTGCTAAATCAAATCCTATTGTCTATGAAAATATAAAAAAACAATATAAAAATGAATTTATTCAAAAAAAAATCGTAGAAAAAATAGAAAAAGAATATTGAAAATATAAAAAACAAGAATTAGTAAAATATTTAACCTACATTATAATGCTTATTTTATTCTGAATTTGATATGTAAATTTTAAAAAGCATAATATTTTTATTTGAAGTAAATATTATAAACATATTTTGTTCAATTTATTACTTATTTCAAATATAAATAATTTATCTAAAAGAATATGAAATAAACTTGAAATTGAATATTTTAACGCAAAACAAGAAATAAAAGATGTTGCTGATTCATTATATAGAGATAGACTTATTACTAACATGGAATATAATATTATTATCAATGACTTATTAGGAAAGAATTTTTTATATAAAACAAGACTACCAAAACATTTTCAAAAAGATTTAACTAATTTACGGAAAAAGCAATTATTGGGTGAAAAAATATGATTTGATTGATTATTTCATCAAATTATATCAGAATTATTCATTTCTATTTATGATATTTTAGAAAAATTTAAAGATATAGAAACAAAATATAAAATATTTTATTCATGAATACTTTGGATAGCACAGATTGTATCTATGTGAATACTAGTCTGAATAACAAAAACTATTGTATGATTCTAATTTATTTTTTAAATTTTAAATATTTTAAATATATGAAAAATATAAAGAATATAAAAAAAATAAAAAAAATATATATTATAATAACTATCATCTTTATTTTTATTAGTTTTTTATTATGATTTTATACTTATTTAAAAAAAAATAATATACAAAAAAGTATACAAAAAAATATAGAACAAAATGATTGAATAGTAAAAGATATAATAACTGATGAAAATAATAAAAATGATAAAATAAATAATTTAAAAATTAGCAATAAAGAAAGATTTAAACAAATAATTACCTGATTACAAAATAATTTAAAAAGAAAATGAATTGATTTACAATTTGAAAAAAAATTTATTATAAAATATAATAAAAAAAATTTCATATTTTATAAATATAAACTAAAATCTGATAGATTTAAAATTTTAAATTGAAAATATATTGTATTTTATTATGATAATAATATAAAAAGTTATGATGACATATTGGTATGAAAATTTTTAAAAAAAATATGAATAAAGAATAATGTAATCATAAATTATTTCAATTTTGAATATTGACTTATTTTATTTTTTAGTTCTAAACAAGATATATTATCTAATATAAAATCAATACAAGATAAAGAAAAACAAAAAATTCTTTTAAAAATTTTTTATTCTTTCTTTAAATAAAATATTTAAAATGAAAAATAATTTAGAAAATATAAATAAAATAGATGATAAAATTATAAAGTGATTTAAGATAGAAATAGATAAACTGATTGAAAAAAATAGAAGATTGAAAAGTTATTTTTTTTGTTTATTGATTTTTTTTATAATTATTCTTTTATTTATTTTTTGATTTTTTTATGTTTTACATAAAAAAATTATTATAAATAATAAAATTTTAAAAAATAAAAATGAAACTTTAGTTTTAGAAAATAAAAAACTAAAAGAAGAACAAAAAAAAATTGAAAATGATAAAAAAAATTTAAAACAAATTATTTCCGAACTAAATGATATAATAAATACTTATTTTATATATTTAAATTGAAAATTAGTAAAAATAGATAAAAAAAAATTAGAACAATTAGAAAATAATTGAAAAATAAAACAAATTTATGATAAAAATTGATATATATTTATTGAATATAATTATGAAATAATAAAAAAAATAGAAAATTTTATAAAAAATAATACTAATACTGATAATAAAAATAATAAGAATAAGTAAAACTTTTATTTTTTATTTATTTTATAAACAAAATAAAATTATGAAAGTTAAATATAATATTATTAGAAACAAAAATAAATATTATCTTGTAAAAGAATCGGAACTAAATAATTTTGTTATCTGAAAAGAAAAAGACGTTAAAATAAAAAATTTTTATTTTCAAACAGATTATATTTTTAAAAATAATATAAATTATTTTATATTATCAAAAATTGAAGATAATATTTTCTATATAAAAAATTTTTCTTTCTTTTTAAAAAATTATAAAAATAATGTTTATTACTTATTTTTAGAAGTAAAAGATTCTTATATTTTATATTTTTTAGAAATTTTAAAATTGATTGTTAGCAAAAGAAAAAATAAAGAAAAAGTTTTTGATTTGTTGGATGAATTTGTAAAAACTTTTTATTATGAAGGATTTATTGAAAATGTTTTTTATATATTTGATTGAAGAAAGATATTTTTTGTTGATGATTTAAAGGATAATCTAGTTAAAAAAATAAATAAATATAATAAAATATGATATTTAAAATTTATATTTGATGTAGAATTTGATTTTTATCAATATAAACAAATAGAACAAAATAAGTATATTATAAAAGATAATTCTTTTTATGAAACATTATCTAAAAAAATAGAACCTAAAAAAAATAAAGTTTTATATATTATAAAAAATTTTGAATACTATTTTACAAAAAACAAAAAAATATATGAAATTTTTCTTTATTTATTCAAAAAAAAATATTGACAATATATTTATGATAAAAATATAAATTGGGATGATTATAAAAGATGAAAGGAACATCAAATATTTAAGATTGTTGATGTATATAATATAATAAAAGTGAAAAAAGAAAAACATAAAATTTTATATAAACCAATAGAAATTTTACTTACTAATTGAAAAGATAAAGTTTTAGAATATTTAAAAAAAGAATGATTACTTTGAAAACAGTGGAAGGAAGAATACATAAATATTATTTATAATATCTTAAAAGAAAATAATATAAAAAATTATAAAGATTTATTTAAATATAATAACAAAAAAGTTAAAAAAACTATTGAAACATTTATTTTTTGATAAAAAATATAAAATAAATTTTATTATAAATATAAATTTATTATTATAAAATAAAAAATAGAAAAATGGAAAATATAATTTATTTTTTATGAAGTATTTTATTTTTTATATGATGAATACTAAATAGTACTATATGACAGTATTTAGAAAATTATACTGAAATAGATTATGAATATCCTAGTATAAGAATAGAAAAACTAAAAGTTGATGAAATTGATAAATATAAACAATTGGTGTCTTATTATAATTCATTCGAAAAATTTGAAAAAGTTGACTTTGAAAAAATTCAAAAAGAAAAGAAATATATAATATGGACTTTGTTAAAAAATTTAGAAGATATTGAATTACAAAAATAACATTTATTTATATTATAACTTATAAACTAATGAAAATAAAGAAACTTATATGAATTATTTTATTATTATTGATAAGCTTTTTATTAGTAAGCTGTTGAACACAAACACAAAAGGATAATAATTCTAATAATATAAAACAAGTAAAAAAACAACAAATTTGAAAAATAACACCTAAACAAATAGAAGAAAAATATAAAGTAAAACTTAAAAAATATAATAAATATTATAATGTTGATTATATAGACGTTGAAAAAAAATATAAAAAAGAATTACCACATACATATAATTATATTGTACCTTATTTATTTAAGCTTAGTAATGGTTTCTTTAAACAATGAAATCAAAGTCTAATAGTTAGAATAAAAGATATAGAATATAAAATATATTTTGATAAAAATTGAAAAGTTACAAAAGTTGAAAGATGATATCTTGTTAAAAAAGATGATAAACAATTTAAAGAAGATTTACAGTTTTTTAAAAGAAATAATGATAGTGTTATTAGATATGAAATCTTAAAGGCTTTAAAAAATAAGAATAAAAAGAAATTAGAAGAAATAAAATCAAGAATTTGAAAAAGAATGTATGAAGATATAATAAAAGAATTTAAAGATAATAAGGAAAATCTAGATAAGATTGAAGTAAGTTTAAAAAAACAAATTGAAGAAATGATAAAAGATTTAAGATATAAAACAGAATATAAAATTGATAATAGTATCAATATTTGAAATGGTGATTTTATAAAAATATTGAAACAATTAGAAGAAAAATATAAAAAAGAATAATATAAAATATATTATACAAAATATATCATATATATAAAATATGTTTTTATATTTTAAATATAAAAAAATGAATAATTTTAAAAAAGATTTAAAGAAAGCTTTTACCTTGATCGAAATACTAATTGTAGTTGCTATTATTTGATTATTGATGATGATTTTTATCAAAGGATTTCATGGAAAAACTTTTATGGAAATATCATCTAATAAGTTAAAAGATTCTGCTATGGCAGTGACTAACATTGTACAAACTAATCCGGATTTTACTGTTAGGGATATAACAAAAATTTTAGTTTCAGATGAAAATGGTGTTACAGGTGTAAAACCTACAGAATTGTATAAAACTATAACAAAAAATCTTAAAACTACAGATGCTGTAAATATTGCTAAGAACTTAGAAGTAACCAAAGACTTTTTTAAATTATATACTGATAGATGTAAAACTGTTGATATTATACCAATTGATGATAGTTCTACTTATATAACTACAGATTTTAAAGGCACTAATGGTGAAGTATATACAACAGATGATTCTGTAGAATGAATTGATGTTGTTTGTAATTTAAAAAAGCCAGAAAATGGATATAAAAAAGTACATAATATTTTATTCTGAGATACGGTATCATTTAAGAAAACTATTCACTGAAAGGAAATTTACGAAGACAAAAACTATTTGCAAGTATATTCGGATAAAGAATAATCAAAATTATTTTTTTTATATTTTTTTATTTTTTAACTAAATTTAAAAAATGCTAAAAAGAATTGCTTTATTATCTATAATTGTTTTTACTATTATACCTAATATAAATATTTATGCTGCTGATGATTTAGATATTGATTCTTTGTTAAACGAAGTAGATTCATCTAATTCATCTAGTAACAATAATACAATAAATAATAAAGAAAATAAAGAAGTAAATAAAGAATCAAATAATTCAATAAATGAAGTAATAGACGAAGATAATAAAGAAAATAAAGAAGATAAAAAAATTGAAGTAATTCAAAATTGAAATGAAATTATTGTAAAAAATTGGGATGCTGATTATTTATTTATTTTTGAACCACAAAAAAATATAAAAATAAATAAAAATACAATTCAAGTAAAAAATAATAATGAAAATTTAGATTTTATTATTGAAGATGCTATAAAAACATATAAAGAAGGTGATATTTTAGAAAAATGAAAAGAATATATGATTGAATTATGATGAAATTTTGATGAAGTTAAGTTTGTATTAGCTGATGATTTAAAACCAATAAAAATTGTAAAGAAGGTAAATAATACTTTAGATGTTTTAGGTGTAAAGCCAGAATATGTATTTAGTGATAAAAAAGAAAGTAAAGAAAAAGTAGATACAAAAATTATCAAAAAGAAAAAATCAGGTATTGTAGAAAATACAATGGCTGTTATTATATTATTTATGATTATATTATATGCTTTTAGAAAAAACAAAAATGAATTATAAAAAATAATAAAAATAAATTTTATAGTATTTTTTTTATATTCTAAAATATAAAAATGACAGATTTTAAAGACTTCAAAGAATTTTTAGTTACTTTAGTATCAAAAGTATTTCTATTATTTTGAAAAAATCTTCCTATTGTACTTATTATAGCTACTTTAGTATGATTTTTACTAAAATGATGAATAAATAATATCTATTATATAATAGCTAAACCTACAAGTAGTTGAATAATTACTTTAGTGCTATCTATTATGCTATCTTCAATTTTATTTTTTGTATGGAATAAATTTACAAATAAAAGTAATTCAGAAATTGCCAATAGTTTAGGTGAAATAAATTCTTGAAAAATTCAAGAAATAGAAGATGCAACAGAAAAAATAGTATTTATCATAATTTGATTAGTTAGTATTATATATATGATTACTGTTTATTATATATTAGGCGAAAGCTTTGGTGTTATAATGAATACTAGTTATTTATATTTTCAGTGATATTTGACAGGAAGTGAATGAATAATTAGTACAATTATTCTTATTGTAAAATTAGTTTTATTTATTGGTTTTCTTGGTTGAATATTCTATTGATTTACAATGGCATTCAAAAACTTTCTAAAAATAGCGATAGATACTTGAAAAATAGAAATGAATTATTTATGATTTATGATTGTTAGTGTTATTGTTAGTTCTTGAATTATTTATTATGGATTTGAAAATATATTGTCAATGAATAATTTAAATGATAAAATAATTGATAATAGTCTAAATAAAATTACAAACGAAATAAAAATTAGATAATTTTCAATAATTTTTTAAAATAATAAAATTTGAAATTTTATTATATATATAAATAAATTCTTATTTTCTTATTTTAAAATTTTTAAATAAAAATATATTTTTAAATTTCTATTTATAAAAATTATGAAAAGAATAAAAAAAATCTTTTATTTATTATTGATGTGATTTTTACTTTTAAATAATAATATTTTTAGTTATGATTTAAATGATATTATTGATGATAAAACAAAACAAGAAATAGAAAAAAAAACTAATATAAAAATAAAAACAATAAAAGATTATTTAAAAATAAGATTTGATCCTTCTGTTTTAAATAAAATAACAAATAATCAATATGAAAATGTAAAATTATTACCTATTACTAGTAAAAAAAACATAGAAAAATTTACTTCCATAAAAGAAGAATGAAAATATTTGTTAGTTTATGATAGTATTGTTGATAAAATAATTGGTGTTGTTTCTTTATATGATAATGTTGTCTTACCATGATTTATAAAGGGAACAAATCCTAGTGCTAGTAAAACATTTATTGATGCTAATGCGAATTTAAAAGAACTTTTAGATAATATTGAAAAAGAAAAGGATAATAATATTATCAAGAATATAAAAGGGACAAAGATTTTTGTCATGAATAAAAAAATATATGAAGATTTTAAAACAATATATTGAAAAACCTACAAAAAAATAGGTGAAAGTGCTAATCCTTTAGAACTTACTATAAACTTTATAGATTGAGATTGAAATACTATCAAGAAAAAAATAAAAATATATTGAATTTATAACATAAATAATGGTGTTGCTTATTATGTTAAAGATTGGAAAAAAATAGTAACTAATCTTAACTATAGGGATGATAATATTAGTAATTTATCAATAAAGAATTCTAGTGAAACAGAAAATGATAAACCAGTTGAACCAGAAATTCAAATATGATTATTTTATGATGAAAATTTCGTAAAATGTTTAGAAAATGGTGGGGCATACGATAAAGATTGAAATAGTATAAAATTATCTTTTAAAGATAATTGAGATTGAACTTGGACACTAATTTCTAATGTCGATAATATTGTAAAAATCAATTGTTCTAATAATAATGATACTAATAATGATAATAATATTACTGATTTAAGATGATTAGAAAATTTTAAAAATATTGATATTTTAAAAATACCAAATACAGAAAATGTAAAAGTTTATTATCCTTGTCAAGCAAAGGACGTTTCTGATTATTCTGAATTTGATATCTATAATAGTAATGTTGCAGAATTTACTAATAGTTTATATGATTTCTATTGATTAGCAAAAGATTCAGAATGAAATACCTATTATTTGGTTAGAGAAAAAGATGCCACTTGAAATACAGTAAGGTGGTATAATTGATGTAATTGATGAATATTTGTAGATAAAAATGTTCCAGAAGCAGGAAAGAATTGAGATTGATATGTAAATAATTTAGTAAATTGTATAGATGATGCTTTAAAAAGTATATGATTAGTAAAATGAATAGATTATAATTTGGTTAACTATTACGATAAAACAATAAAAAAAGAATTTTATATGTTTATTGATTATACTAAAAAAATAAAAAATTTAAAATCTTTAACTTGCGGTTATCCACATTATGTTAAAAATATAATAGGAATTTGATTTTTAAAAGGACTTGAAACATTATCATTATACGGTTATGGAAGACTTATAAATGGTGATGATATTTTCAATTTATCTAATTTAACTTATTTACATGCTGATTTATGAAATTTAAACTATAATATATCAAAATTGACTAAATTAGAGACATTAGAAAGTGAAAATACTATTTTAACAACTGATATTGTTTTACCAAATAGTTTAAAAAAAATAATAATATGATGACTAGATAATTTATCTTGAAATCATAGAATTATATTAGATAAAAATAAAGACTATTCTATAGATTATTTTGAAATAACAGGTTATAATCAAAATTGGACTTTTGATTTAAATGCTTTAAATTGAAAATTTAAACCAAAAGCAATTATATATTATTATAGTTGTTCAGAAAAACCAAAACTTTTGATAAAAAATATAAAAACTAAAAATTTAAATAAATTTCTTCAAAATATATCAAGTAATTTAACTTATTTAGAATTGATAGATATAGATTTAAATTGAGAAGAATTAGATATTAGTAATTTAACAAATTTACTTCGCTTATATATAGTGAATATTTCTAATTGAAAAATTGATTTATCACAAATATGAAACTTAGTTAGTTTAGAATATTTACGTTTAGACTGATATAATAAACCTATTTTAAAACAAGATACAATAGATTTAACTAATAATTCAAATTTAGTTTCTAATAGTCAAACTACATCAATAGATAGAATTCCTTGACTAAAAAAATTATATTTACCAGATAATATAAAAATTCGGTTAAATAATTTACCAAATTTAACAAACATTTATTTTAAGCATAAAATATATTTTTTAAATACTACACCATATAATATACCTTATTTTGATAGTTAAAAATTCTAAAAAATATTATAATAAATAAAAAATATTTATTTTATTACAAAAAAAACTATGAAAAAAATAATATTATTATTATTTATTCTAGTTATTTGAATAATAAATTTTTCTTATTGATTTATACTTACTGATAGTGATTATCTTTATTGATATATTTTGGACCAAGATAATAATCTAATAAAATACAATAAAGAAAATAAAGAACTTATAAAAATTTGAACCAATTATAAAAGTTTTAGTACAAATTTAACAAAATATGAATTATCAAATATTTTTTATAAAGATGACGGATATAAAAAATATAAAATTTATCCATCATTTAAAAATAAAAAAGTAAATATTCCTAATGATTTTTTTGATTTAGTAAATTATATACAAACATCAAAAAAAACAAGGGATTTAGTACATTCTATTTTAGAAGAATTTAACAAAAATAATATATCAAATAATATATTTTATATAGAAAGATATGATCCTTACTATGATTATTCAAAAATAAATAATTATAATTTTTATTTAACATTAGATTTTTCAGATATTACTACTGATTTAGGTGAAGATATAATAACTGATTTTAAAGAAAATAAAATAAAAGAATTACGTATTATACATACAAATAATATAAAAAATAATTTTACATTTAGTTGAAATTTTAAAAATTTAACAAGAATTATATTAGAAATAACAAATAAAAATTGAACTATTTCTTTTGATTGAACTTATAATAATTATTTAACTGTAAAATGGATTTGAGGCGGAAAAGTTGATTTTTCAAAAATTGAAGATAAAATAAAAGAATTAGAAATAGAAAATGCACCTTGATATTTAAATTTATGAAATTATAATAATTTAACTAAATTATCAATAGTAAATTGATATAATTCTGTTTTATTAGATAAAAATATAATAAATTTATCAAATAAACTTCAATATTTAAAATTTAAAGATAATTGACATAATTATGAAATAGATTATTCTAAAATGAATGATGATGATAGTTTTACTATTCCTTGAACTGATAATGGTGTTGATTGTAATTATAATATTATTATAAAAAAATGAAGTAGTTGATTATTGATAACAGCTGAAAAAATTGAAAAAAATTTACCTTTTTATGATAAAAATTTTAAAAATTGTTTAGATAATAAATATAATGTTTTTGATTCTATTGGAAATAATATAGATTTAGATTTTGTAGAAGATAAAGATGATGATTGAAAAACAATATGGAAAATATCAAATATTGAACAAGTTGATAAAGTGGTTAAAATTGATTGTAGTAAATATTCAATCACAGATTTAAAATGAATAAATAATTTTCAAAATTTAGAAGATTTAAAATTAGGTGGTCGGTCATCATATTATTATAAAGGTGAAACTACTGATTTATCTTGACTAAAAAAACTAAAAAGTGTTTCAATTATAAATAATTATCCTGCTTTAAATAATATTTCTTTACCTGATTCTATTGAAAATTTGACACTTTGAAAAACAAATTTTGATAATTTAGATTTTTTAAAAAATTTACATAATTTAAAAAATATTTATATAGAATATAATAAAAAAACAATAAATATAAATAATAATTTACCAAAATCATTACAAAAAATACAAGTAAGAAGTAAAGGAATAAATTTAAAAATTTCAGAAGTAAATAATACTAATTTACCAAATTTGAAAACATTATCATTATATAATGAATCTACTATTATTAGCCCAAATTGGTTATATATCAACAAAGATTTAGATAATTTACATATTGAAAATTTAAAAATCTGATATATATATTGAAATATAAAAAATTTTCGATATAATGTTTATAATATAGATACAGATATTGACATTATTTGAAATTGAAATATTATAGAAAATTTTTGAATATATAATAGTTATAATAAAAAAATTAGTCTTTATTATAATAATGTTACAATCAAAAACTTTTGAATAAGTGGTTGATTTTATTCTACAAAAAATAATTCAAGTAAATATATGATGTATAAAATACCTATAATTGATTCTGATAATGATTGAAAAATTGATAGTTATTTTAAATTATCCAGTTCTAATTCAAAAACGATAAGTGATCCATTTCATTCATCTTGGCGGATCACCGTAAGACCAGTTATTTCTACGTTATTATTTTGAAATAAATATGAAATTTCATCTGATATAGTTTATAATTTATTTAAATATTGAACTATAAAAGAATGAAATAAAGAAAGACAAGAATGATATGCTATATTTTTTGATAAAGAAAACAATAAATATTATTATGTTGATAATGAAGTTAGTATAACAAATATTACTTATATGAATGCTGACAATTATAGTTGGGATAATTTTTTTGATATATCCTGACTATGAAACTTTTCTTGATTGACTTTCTTAAAAATAAAATTAGATAATAGTGTAAAATGATTAGATGAATTATATAATTTAACTAATATGAAAGAAGCTTATTTTTATAAAAGTCCTTGATTGACAGATACAAAATATTTAAAAAATATGAATAAATTAGAAAAATTAGCAATTACTTATACATATAAAAATATAAATTTAGAATGATTACAATATCTAACAAATTTAAAATATTTAAATTTGGAATATAATGAAATTGATACTTTACCACCTGAAATATGAAATCTAACAAATTTAACTTATTTAAATTTAAGACATAATAAACTTATTAGTTTACCATCTGAAATATGAAATTTAACAAATTTAACTTATTTAAATTTATATAATAATGAACTTACAGAAGTTCCTGATTTAGGATTAGCAGCAAAAAACTTTACAACAAGTTATTGTTATTCTAGTTCTAACGCAATTATATTATGTAAAAATAAAATATCGAATGCTGATAATTTATCAAAATATACAAATTTAGATAAAATTGATTTAGGTTATAATTCTTTAACAACTTTCAATCCAGATTTATCTAGTTTATCAAATCTTATATATATAGATTTAAGATATAATAATTTAAAATCATTGTGAAATAATAATCTTAGTTTAGATTGAAAAATAAAATTTTTATATTTATATTGAAATCCTAATTTAAAAAATTTCAATAGAAATTTCTATTATAGTGATAAAAACATATATTCTGAAAATATATTAGACACTAATTGAGATGGTGAACCTGATACTAATTTAACTGTAAAAGGGGATGGAAATTATCTAAGAATTTATAAATAAATATTTTTAAAAAAGTAAAAAATTTTAAATTTTTAAACAAGTAAAATATATATTTAAAGATGAAAATTTTGTTAGATATTTTAAAAAATATAAATTAGAATTTAAGAAAGTAAATTTTTAAATTGTTTTTATAAAATTTAGGAATATTAGATTTAAAATAAAATCAACTATAAGAACTATCAAAAGAAATATTAGAATTAGATGGCTTAAAAGAAATTACTTTATATAAAGCTTTTGATTTAGATAATTTAAAACAAAATCCAAAAGAATTACTTGATATTTTAAAAAAGTTAGAAAACAAGAAAATATTAGATGATGATAATTTAAAATATTTAAAAGAAAAAGTTTATCCGTTTTTAGAAAAAGAATAGAATTTTTAGAAATTGAAATAAAAAATTTAAAACAAACGCCTGATATAGGCGTTTTTTTATTTAACTTTTAAAAAATAAAATATATTATAAATTTAAAATTTTTATTTTTTAACTTTAAAACAAATGAAACATATATTTAAAGATGAAAATTTTGTAAGATATTTAGAAGAAAAATATAGATTGAAATTTAAAAAAATAGAATGATGATGGAAAATAACATCGGCAGAAGATGTTATAAATAATATAAAAGAAATTATTTGTCTTAGTAAAAATATAACTAATATTTTTTGAATTTCAATATTTAAAAATTTAAGAAAAATATATTTATTTGATAATCAAATAGAAGAACTACCTAAAGAAATATGACAGTTAACAAATTTAGAAAAATTAGGTTTATCAAATAATCAAATAAAAGAAATACCAAAAGAAATATGAAAGTTAGTAAATTTAAAAGAATTATGGTTATGATGAAATCAAATACAAAAATTACCAAAAGAAATAGGAAAGTTAACAAAGTTAGAATGGTTAGATTTATATTGAAATGAAATAGAAAAATTACCTAAGGAAATATGAAATTTAAAAAATTTAAGGTGGTTAAATTTAGAAAATAATAAGTTAACTACTTTACCAAAAGAAATAGGGAATTTAAAAAAATTAGTAGCTTTATTGTTAAAATGAAATCGTATATGAAATTTAAATGAAAATTTTTTTTATGATGATTTAAATAAAATTTTTAACAGAATTATAAATTTATAATAATAAAGCTTTTTTTAAAAAAAATAAATAAATTATATTTTAAATAATAAAAAAATGACAAAAAAGATGGAAAAATATAAAAAAATTTTTTGATATCTTGATATTTGGGAAGCAATTCAGCGGATACCACAATCAAACGAATACCGGGTTAGACTTACATTTGTACCAAATTCAAAAGAAAAAGTAGTAGATTTATATATTTTTAAAAATTTTGGTTCTTTAAAAAATGTTGTATATACAGATTTAGAAACATATGATATTGTAATTAGATATAAATATATGCCAGAAGGATATTGGTTTTTTTCTGGATATTGTCGGGAAATTACTTTTCCAACTACAATAGAATATACAAAAAGCAAAAAAGAAGCATATCAAAAAATAAAAAAATATATCAAGGAATTTTTCAATTTAAAATAATATTTTTTTATTTTTTAACATAAAAAACAAATGAAATATATATTTAAAGATAAAAATTTTGTAAAATATTTAAAAGAAAAATATTGATTGGAATTTAAAGAAATAGAATGATGATGGAAAATAATATCGGTAGATGATGTTATAGAAAAAGTAAAAAAAATTGAATATAAATGATATGAAGATGAAGAAGATGAATATTATATAAGTAATATCGTTTGAATTTCGGTATTTAAGAATTTAGAAGTATTAGATTTAAAATGGAATCCAATAAAAAAATTACCAAAAGAAATTTGACAGTTAAAAAAGTTAAAAAAAATAGTTTTATGTCATAGTAAAATAAAAAAACTACCAAAAGAAATAGGACAGTTAACAAATTTAAAAGAATTATATTTAGAAAGAAATAAACTACAAGAACTACCTAAAGAAATTTGAAATTTAAAAAATTTAGAAGTGTTAGAATTAGAAGAAAATCAACTACAAAAATTACCTAAAGAAATTTGAAATTTAAAAAAGTTAAAAAAGTTAGATTTAGGTTTAAATCAATTACAAGAAATACCAAAAGAAATTTGAAATTTAACAAATTTAAAAATATTACGGTTAACTAGTAATCAACTACAAGAATTACCAAAAGAAATATGAAAATTAGAAAATTTAGAAAAATTATATTTATGATGGAATAAAATAAAAAAATTACCAAAAGAAATAGGAAATTTAAAAAAATTAGAAGTATTAGATTTAAAAAGAAATCAAATAAAAGAACTACCTAAAGAAATTTGAAATTTTAAAAATTTAAAAAATTTATATTTAGAAAAAAATCAACTACAAAAATTACCAAAAGAAATAGGAAAGTTAGAAAATTTAGAAGTATTTGATTTAGAAAATAATCAAATAAAAGAATTACCTAAAGAAATATGAAATTTAAAAAATTTAGTAGTGTTAAGTTTATCTGTAAATCAACTACAAAAACTACCAAAAGAAATAGGAAATTTAGAAAAGTTAAGAAATTTAAATTTATTGTGAAATCAATTACAAGAACTACCTAAAGAAATAGGAAAGTTAACAAAGTTAAAAAGATTGGTTTTAGATAGTAATAAAATAGAAAGATTACCAAAAGAAATTTGAAATTTAAAAAATTTAGAAGAATTAGGTTTATGATGAAATCAAATAAAAGAACTACCAAAAGAAATTTGACAGTTAAAAAATTTAAAAGAATTAGGTTTACGGTGAAATCAAATACAAGAATTACCAAAAGAAATAGGAAAGTTAGAAAATTTAGAAAGATTAGGTTTAAGTGAAAATCAAATAAAAGTACTACCAAAAGAAATATGAAATTTAACAAAATTAGAATGGTTAGATTTAGAAAAAAATCAATTACAAAAATTACCAAAAGAAATTTGAAATTTAGAAAAATTAGAAGTATTAGATTTAAATTTAAATAAACTACAATGATTACCAAAAGAAATATTAGAACTTGATAATTTAGAAGTAATTAGTTTATATAAAGCTTTTGATTTAAATAATTTAAAACAAGATCTAA
>Ga0256838_1000251_pt1 | contig 36224 bp, 38 predicted proteins | sample 4571419metaG_FD_185978 | JGI IMG/M metagenome (GOLD analysis project Ga0256838, IMG submission 185978) | Hydrothermal vent microbial communities from Guaymas Basin, Mexico - 4571-419 | ecosystem: Environmental > Aquatic > Marine > Hydrothermal vents | place: Mexico: Guaymas Basin | collected... | reverse complement strand
TTTTATAGCGTACTTCATTTTTTATGATTTCTTCTAATGCTTCAATTGTCTTTTTATTTAGGTCTGTTATATATCTCATTTTGTATTATACTATTTTTGATGATTTATTTTGGTTAGGTACTTAGCAGTCAAAGTAGATTTGGGATATGTGGGTATCAAAAAGTTTCATTTAAATGTTGAGATTTCAAAGAAAAATAGTAAAAATTATAAACTTACAGATGAGGAGAGGCTACCCCTTGAGGGTATAAAAAAGAGAATCAGGAAAAAGCTTCAAAAAGAATTTTTGTGGAACATATTAATGCTAAAATCAAGACTTTTCAAATTTTAAAACAGAAATATCGTAATCGTAGAAAACGATATAATTTAAGAGTTAATCTTATCTGTGGATTGATTAATTTTGATAGAAATATGATGGGTTAGGAGTTAGTTTTGTAAGAAGTCTATTGATTTTGAAATAGATATGTCTGAAGATTAAGTATAGAATTTTTAGAATAGATTAAGAGTACATGCCCAAACACTCTCCCTAAGGAGAGTGATGTATTCAACAATTTTGGGAGTTTACAATTTTAGACTAGAATGTATATGTTGCGATGATTTCAAGAGCATTTTCAGCATCTGCTGTATTCAGGTTAATATCATAATCTGTTGAAGTATAGATAGCAGCTAGGTTAATATTTTTAGTTGCATCATATCCTAAGATAAGGTCAAATTCTGAACCTTCGTCACCATAAGCAGCATAAGATACTTCTGTATTGAATCCTGCTAATTCTGTAGAAGCAGCAACTTTCCATGAAAGTGTATCTTCATTTGCTACACCTACTTGTGAAGCCATAGAATTCCAAGAGCTTGTATAGAAATTATCTCTTTCAACCATACCTGCTGGTGCATCAGTCACAGAAGAAACAGCCGCCGTAAGTGTGATGTCTGCTACTGTTGTTTCAGCTTTTACTGCGTAAGCATCAGAATCAAGTCCTGTAGCATAATCAGTTGTAGAATATTGTGCTGCTACACTTACAGAACCAAAGTTATAACCAGCATCTACATAAGCTTGTGTATAATCACCAGCATCTATATTGTAGTACCAAACACTTGCAGAAAGGGCATCAGCACCATAAACAGCACCAAATGCGTAGTTATCTCCACCATTGATGTCAGTAAGGTCGATAAAGTTATCTCCACCATTAACTGTTCTTAGTTTAGTTACATACGTACCTACTAAAGTAAGGTTTTCAACTGAATTATTAACGATTGTATATGCTTCAAATGCACCAGGAGCTAGTAGCCAATCAAAAGAACCAAACATTGGAGAATCAATAAGTTGACGACCAAGTACCAATGTAGTATCACCAAATTTTGCAGTAATATTTGCTACGTTAAAGTATGCACCTACTTCTTCATTTTCAAAGTAACCAAATGGTTCTTCACTCATAAGGTTTACAAATCCAACAGCTGTAAAGTTTGCTGTGATACCATCAAATAATGTGTGTGTTACATCTAAAGTAACGGCTGTACCTAGTGCTGAACTATCAGAATCAAAAAGGTCAACACCATCAGTTGTATAATAATATGCTTGTGCTTTACCAGAAATAGTTGTCGCAGATGCTTCTACTACTGTAGCTACTTCTACTACTTCTGGAGGTGTTACACTTCCACCTGCAAATGCTGTACTCATTGCCAATACTGCAACCAAACTTAGTCTTGTTAATTTCATATTTAATTCCTTGTTATAATTAAGATAAGGAAATGATAACATCTTGTTAATTAATAATTAACAAAGAGTTGATTAAAATTTAATCATTTGCTATTCATTGGTACATTTTTGAAAAAATCTCTTACGTATTCGTAGCCAGAGTAGAGTGTGAGTGCAACTGCTATCCATAAAAGTAGGGTAGCCCCCTCCCATTCCATGAGTAAAAAACCAATAGCTATCATTTGTACGACTGTTTTGACTTTGCCCATCCACGATGCTGCGATGTCTAAGCCTTGGCTGACAGCAGAAACTCTAAGACCTGTGATAAACAGTTCACGTGTAATGATAAGAAAGATAGCCCATTCGTTGGCACGGTCTAGCATCATCAGTCCTAAAAATCCTGCTAAGGTAAGCATTTTATCTGCTAGAGGGTCAAGAATCTTGCCCAAAGTAGTAATCTGGTCAAATGTTCGAGCGATATAGCCATCAAAAAAATCTGTAGCACTTGCTACGACAAAGATAAAAGCAGCCATAAAGTCTAGCCATGTATAGTGAATATGACTCAGTAGGCTACAATCACGATTGACCAAAAGAAAAAACATGACAGGGGCAAGAAGAAGACGTATAAAGGCTAGGGTATTGGGTATATTGAACATGATATTTCCTAAATTTTTTTTGGTAAAAGAGAGATTTAGCAGATAAAGCACTTCTCACGATAGGTATCATCGTTAAAAGGGCTTTGATTTTCATAGAGACTTATAAAGATGTCATTAACGAAAAGTTGTACCACCATCGACGACAAGTGTTTGACCTGTAATCCATGATGCCTCTTCTGTACACAAGAAATAAACAGACCCAGCAAGGTCACTAGGGCTTCCCATTCTGTTGACAGCTGAACGTTTAATGGTTTCTGCTTTGACCTCTTCATAGTTGGTAAATGCTTTAAGTGCATCGGTATCAATAGGACCACCTGAGACAGCATTGACTCTGATACCCATTTCTCCTAATTCTACTGCTGCGTAACGGCTCATAGCTTCTACGGCTGCTTTGTTTGTACCATGACCTGCATAGTTTTCTATGTAGATAAGATTACCTGTTGAGCTTAGTGTAACAATAGCCCCACCACCTACCTTTTCCATACGTACAGCGGCTTCTTGTGAACCACGTACAAATGCACCAACGGTGGCTGTATAGATATTGGTTAATCCTTTTTTAGGTCTTAAACGCATGAATTTTCCATATCCACCAACTACAGGACGACCGTAAATCATCGCATTAGATACAAAGAAATCTATTCTATCAAAGTCTTCATCAATAGCTAAGAAAAGAGGTTTAAACTCATCAAGCTCTAAAATATTCAGAGGATACGCTCTGGCTTTGATACCATACTTAGCTTCTAAATCTTTGGCTATTTCATCAGCTATTTCTTTGTTTGAATTATAGGTAAAAGCGATATTTACACCATTTTTAGCAAATTTCTCTGCGACGGCTTTACCGATACCTTTGGTTGCACCTGTGATGACAAGTGTTTTGCCTTTCATATTTGACATATTACGCTCCTACGATTTTATATTGTTTCATGACTTGTTCTATTTTCTTCATATTCTCATTGCTTGGGGCTACGAGTGGTAGTCTGTATTCTAATGTATCAATCAGACCTGCGATATACATCGCTGCCTTGATAGGGATAGGGTTAGACTCACAAAAAAGCACTTTGTTTATATCAAAAAGTGAATCATTGATATATTTGGCTGTTTTAAAGTCTCCTTTGAGTGCAGCATGGGCTAATTCTGCTTTCATATCTGGTAGTAGATTGGACGTCACCGAAGTGATACCTTTTCCTCCACTAGCAAGTATAGGAAAATCTATGGCATCATCACCAGAAAAGAGATATAAATCAGGGATTTTAGCCAAAAGTTCCACCGTTCGTTCTATCGACCCTGTAGCTTCTTTGATACCCATAATATTTTCTACATCATCAAAGAGTCTCTTAACTGTATCTGGTAATATGTCTACCCCTGTACGTCCTGGTACATTATAGAGCATAAAAGGTACATCCACAGCTGAGGCTATGGCTTTGTAATGTTGGTACAATCCTTCTTGGCTAGGCTTATTATAGTAAGGGCTAACTGAAAAAAGTGCATCTACACCACACTCTTGGGCATGTTTGGCAATGTCTATGGCTTCATGTGTGGCATTAGACCCAGCACCTGCAAGTACTTTGGTAGAAGTATTTTTACATACCTCTACAGCAATTTCTATACATCTTTTGTGTTCATCATGACTAAGCGTAGCTGATTCACCAGTAGTCCCTACAGGACAGACAGCATCTATACCGTTGGCTATTTGTCTTTTTATGAGTTTTGCAAAAGTTGCTTCATCTAAAGTACCATTTTTAAAAGGGGTGATAAGTGCAGTGGTTGCACCTGTAATATAATTGTTCATTCTAAAGTTCCTCATTTTTTTTCAATATAACAGTGGTCGAAAAGTGATGGTCAAAATACTTTTTAGCCGTACGCTCAATATCTTTGAGTGTAAGTTTATCTAATTTCTCTTCATATTCAAGTAAAGGATTGATATTTCCTTTCACATAATACTCTCCATAGAGTCCAGCCACAGAAGAAGAACTCTCCAAAGAGTAGATAAACTCTGCTTTTGTGTTGATTTTGACTTTATCAAGTTCAGCTTGTGTGACCTCGCCATTTTTGAGCTTATCGAGTTGTAAAAGTATCTCTTTTTCCAAAATATCGATAGAGGCATCAGGGGCACACATCGCCATGATGAGAAAGACCCCTGGGTCGGCTAGTTCCATATTGTATCCATAGACTTGATTGGCCAATTGTTTTTCATTGACAATGGTCTTTTCAAACCATGAGCTTTTACCAGCACTCAATATATGAGAGATAGCAGAGAGAGCCACTTGGTCTTCATGCTCATAATTGGGGATAGAATAGGTGATAGCTAGGGTATCAACACGGTTGCTCTCTTTATGTAAGATAGCACGTTTTGCCCCATCTACTTTTGGTTCAACGGCTATAACCTTGGGTATTTCATTCTCATTTTTAATCTTAGAAAAATGTTTGTCTGCTTGGGCAAAGACCTCTTTGGGGTCAATATCTCCTGCTACAATGAGTACGGAATTGCTTGGCTGATAATAACGCTTATAAAATGTGCGTATATCTTCTATCTTCCATGTGAGTATATCTTCCATAAACCCTATAGGCAACCAATGGTAAGGATGGTAGGTAAAGTGTGTATTAAAGACCCTAAAATACAAATATCCCATAGGATTATTGTCTGTACGTAAGCGTCTCTCTTCTGCTACCACATCTCTTTCTTTTTGGAACTCTTCATCTGTTAGATTGAGATTATGCATAAGTTCAGAAAAAAGCTCAAAGGTCATTTCTAAATTTTTACTAGCTGTCTTAATATAATAATGTGTTTTATCAAAACCAGTAGCAGCATTGTTGACCCCACCACGGCTTTTTACAATAGTGTCAAATTCACCTTCTTTGAGTTTTTCTGTAGATTTAAAAGAGAGATGCTCTAGCATGTGTGCCATACCACTTTTACCCATGACTTCGTTACGGCTTCCTACCTTGTAATAAATATCACTAGTAATCACACCTGAGTGGTTATCCATAGGGATAACCACCACTTCTAATCCGTTTTTGAGCGTTTTTGTAAAATGTTTCGGCAATGAATTAGCCATAAGTACCCCTGTAAATAGTAATAGTGTATAAAATAAGTTTTTCATTATTTCCAATCTGCTCCGATGGCTTCACCAATATGTGAGTAGCCATCTTTTTCCAAAAGTGCAATAAGCCCTTCGTTTATCTCTTTGATAAGAAGAGGACCTCTATATACAAGCATCGAATACACTTGTACCAGTGAAGCACCTGCTTTGATACGTCTATAGGCATCTTCGGCTGAGTCTATCCCACCTACAGAGATGAGTAGGGTCTTTCCATAAAGAGCTTTTCCTATCTCTCTAAAAAGTGTATACGACTTCTGTGTGAGTAACGCTCCAGATATGCCTCCAAAGTCTTTGGCGTAGGGGGTCAAGCTATAATCTATGGTTGTATTTGTAGCGATAATCCCATCAGCACCTGCTTCTACTGCTGTGGTACACAAAGTAATTGCGTCAGATACTTCCATATCTGGGGCGATTTTGAGTAAGATAGGTTGTGTTGTTATCTTTTTACCCATGGCAAAAATAGCTTTAATAAATGTTTCATTTTGTAAATCTCTCAATCCTGGAGTATTGGGAGAAGAGATATTGATGACAATATAATCGCCATAGTCTTTAAACTTTTTAAAAAGTATCTCATAGTCTTTGAGTGCATCTTCTTCAGAAGTAAGTTTGTTTTTACCAATATTGATACCGATAGGATAGTCAAAAAAGTCTATCTTTTCAAGGCGTTTCAACATATAGTCACTGCCTTTATTATTGAATCCCATAGCATTTTGTATAGAGTTGTCTTCTATTAGCCTAAAGAGTCTTGGTTTGGCATTGCCATCTTGGGCTAGGGGTGTGACTGTACCTATCTCGGTAAATCCCATCCCTAACGTAGGCATAGCAGTAATGTACTGACCATTTTTATCAAATCCTGCTCCTAATCCTACTGGATTTTGAAAGGTACGTCCAAATATTTTTTGTTTTAGACTAGGGTCTGTGACAAAATACTGTTTGCTAATACACTTTTTTAGAGGAGGGCAATGGGCTGTAAAACGTAATCCTACACCTGCTAAAGTATGTGCAGTTTCAGGGTCAAGTTTGAAAAGTAGTTTTTTGAGGGTTTGGTAAGAAAAAAAGGACACTATAATCTCCGTAATAAATTACGTGATTATAGCCAAAAATCAATAAAAGTAATGTAAACTAAAACTAAAACCACTCATTGTATTGAGTGGTTCGAGTCTATCTACAAAATAGTAGTGGTATCCAATATCTAAATCGATACTATCTGTAATATAAAAAATAAACCCAGCATCTAAACCATAATAACCATCTGAAGTAGAAATACTTGTATTTATAGCCTTGGCTTCATTGGCTACAATAGTATTTTCATTATAATCAACAATAGTACTTTCATCATACATAATATACCCAATCGTCGCACCTATATAAGGTCTAGCTTTTGAAGTACCAAATATATCATCCATAAAAATATAATCTACTCCTACATCTAGTGTTTGAAAATCACTCGTATTTTCATAGGTAAATATAGTACGATAATCTCTTGTTTGTACACCATACTGAATACCAAATGTAGTAGAATCTGCTGATTCTGGGTTATTGAGTCGGTTAGGTGCAGCCGTAACAATAGGTTGTAAATCCATCGTTTGAATAGAACCAGTAATCCCTATAAAAGGATAGGTTGATTCCTCAGCATGTAAAGTGTGCAATAAAAAAGTCAAGAGAAGAAGTAGTCTTATCATAAATAGCTCCGTATATTAAAATTATAGATAAATATCTTTAATGGGTATAATATCTTTATTTGTGTTAAATGTAAATTATAAGGTCTTATTCAAATGATAAAAAAGTCTCTTTATAAACCTCTTCATTATATGCCACATGTACTTTGCCTTTTGCATATTCTATGATAGGGCGTTTGATGAGATAGTTTTCTTTTGCCATCCATGCTATCTTACCTTCATCATCAAGATTGAGAGATTTTAGCTTTAAATCTCTGTATTTTGTACCACGTGTATTAAACAGTATTTTCATGTCTATCTTCTGTAGCCACTCTCTAATCTTTGCTTCATCTACAGAGGTTACTTTATAATCTACAAAATCAAATGCTATCTCATGGTCTTTCATAAATTTCCTAGCTTTTCCTACAGTAGAGCAGGTTGTTATCCCATATATTGTCATTATATTCCTTTTGTTTTTTGTATTATAACCATATTTTTATCATTATCCATTAGATACTCACAGTGATATTTATGGGCTAAAATTTTAAAAGTTTCGGCTCTAAAGAAGACAATATGCGTAGGGTCTTGGTGGTAATACCAGTTTTTAAAAGCCTCTTCATCATTGGGGTGAAATTGTGTTTGTATGGCGAGGTATCCTTTAGGGGTAAGCCTTTGTATCAAATCTTCAAAGACTTTACGAGGCTGATGTAGATGCTCAAAAACTTCAGTAGAGACGATAAGGTCATACTTTTTACTCTCATCAAGTGTCTTAGGATGATAAATAGGGTCATAGTAGTCACAGTCTATGCCTGATTTTATAAGTAATGAAGCCAGTAAAGAGCTACGCCCACAGCCAAAGTCCAAGGCATTTTTAGGCATGTCTATATGGGGCAGTACAAAATCTAAAAAACGTTGAAAGTAAGCGATATAGCCTAGGTCTTCTTCATGATTGGTATGTAAATTATAGCGTTCTTTTTGGCTAGAGAAGTCTTGATAATACAAAGGGGATTTAAATATATACTGACAAGGTTCACAATGATAGTAAAGTATTTCGTTTTTAGTATGGGTAAATGATTTGACCAAGGTATTACATATATGACAAAGCATTGGGTTTTCCTTTAATATTGGGGGTTTGTTTGATTTGGTTAACATAATGTAAATTCTAACTAATAATACTAACTCTATCCCACTACTCTTTTAATAGTTAAATCGCTTGTTTTTAAGACTGTTTTTTACATAGATATAGAGCTGATTTTACACGTATCGTGATTATACAAGATTTTGTATGAAAAAATAATGAATGAACTATACGTTTAGAAAAGATATTTTGTTTGAGATGATTATGCTTACAATACCTCATATCTCTTTGTAATATAGCTTCATGAACATTTGTTCATTTTGTCTATTTATACGTTCTTGACAAAAGAACAAATGTTCACTATAATGAGCAAAAAGGAGATTTATGGATGTAGATATTGCACCTCAGCCTACTAGAGGCAGTCAAACCAAACAAAAGATACTTCAAGTCTCACTAGAACTCTTTTCTCAAAAAAGTTTCAAATCTACTACAGTACGAGATATAGCTTCTGCTATGGGTGTGAAGCCTAGTGCCTTGTATAACCATTTTAAAAATAAAAATGAAATACTTGAGACATTGATTCAAGAGCTTAGTTCTTCGGCTATTGCTACGTTGTTTTCAGAAAATACTATGGATACAGGTAAAACACTTTTGTTTACTATCGCTCTAACCTTTAAGCAGATTGGTTCTGATGGTCAAAATGAAGCACTCTATAGACTACTCATGCAAGAGATGTTTCGTAATGAACGTATTCGAGAGATTTATCATGATGAATTTTACCAAGAAAATGTTATCAAGCTTTCAGAGCTATTTTTTGTGATGATGCAAGAGAAGCGTATCCTCTCTTTTGACCCTATTCTATTAGCCAATAGTTTTCTTTCCCCTCTGTTTTTTTATCAAATGCAACTTACTTTGTTAAAATTAGACCACAAATCCACCTCAGAAGTCTCTGCTATGTTTAGCAAACATGTAGAATTTTTTTGGGATACTATACAAATAAAGGAAACACTATGAGTCTAAATAAAGATTTATTTGCAAACAAATCAAAGTCATGGGACATGAACTCTAAACGCGTACAAAATGCCAAAGGGATTGCCGATGGCATTATCGCTAAAATAACATTATCACCCTCTATGGAAGTCATGGATTTTGGTGCAGGTACAGGGTTGCTTAGTTATTTTATCGCACCTCATGTAGCCAAGATTGTGGCTGTAGACAATTCTCCGTCTATGCTCAAAGAGTTTCATGCAAAATCCGAAGAGTTTGCATGTCAAACAGAAGTCATCGAAAAAGATTTAAGTACACAGAGCTTAGAACGCACCTTTGATGGGATTATCTCATCAATGACTATCCATCATATAGAAGATACTAAAGCCCTCTTTGCTACGTTTTATGCCATGCTCAACAAAGATGGATTTATAGCCATTGCTGATTTAGACAGTGAAAATGGAGATTTTCATAGTGACAATACGGGTGTATTTCATTATGGATTTGATCGTGAAGTGTTAGCCCAATGTGCCAAAGAAGCAGGGTTCAAAAATATCGCTTTTTCTGAGGTTTCTACCATTGAGAAACCTCATACTAGTTTTACAGTCTTTTTAATGACAGGAGTTAAATAATGAAATATATATGGTTAGATATTTACGCCCTCGTATTTGTTTGGTCAGCTATTGACCCTAAAGACCAATTTACATGGTTTTTAGAAGTTGTTCCTGCGATGATTGGTATGCTTATCTTAGCATTGAGCTACAAAAGCTTTAGGCTTACTCCTTTGCTCTACACACTTATCTTGATACACATGATTATCTTGATGGTCGGAGGTCATTACACCTATGCAGAAGTACCACTATTTGACACTATCAAAGAGATGTTTGACCAAGCACGTAACAATTATGACAAAGTAGGTCACTTAGCACAAGGCTTCATCCCTGCTATCTTAGCAAGAGAACTTCTCATCCGTAAAGAAGTAGTGACGGCTTCTAAGCTATGGCTCAATTATATTACACTTAGTATCATTCTATCATTTTCTGCATTTTATGAACTCATAGAATGGTGGGTAGCCCTAAGCACAGGAGAAGATGCCGAAGCATTTTTAGGGACACAAGGCTATGTATGGGATACACAATCAGACATGGGATATGCCCTACTAGGTGGTATCATCGCCCTACTTTTACTCTCTAAATATCACGATAAGCAATTGTCTAACATATCTATAAAGAAAAAGTTATAAACCATGGCTCAAGCAGATAAAAAACGATGGGATGAAAAATACCAAGACAATAAAATACCCAATACACCCATAAAACTTATCATAGACTACGCCAAACTATCCACAGGCAAACAAGCCCTAGATATAGCCTGTGGTATGGGTAGGCATAGTAAGTATTTGGTCTCATTGGGCTTTGAAGTAGATGCACTAGACATCTCTTCTGTAGCGATAGCACACTTAGCTCATGAGACATCTATCCATGCCAAAGAGGTAGATTTTGATACCTACACCCTAGAAGAAGATAAATACGACCTTATCGTCTGTACCTACTTCCTAGAACGTAAGCTTTTCCCCCAAATGATAAAAGCACTCAAACCCAACGGCATCCTACTCCTAGAAACATTTTTGCACGATACCAACAACGAACGAAGCCCCTCTAACCCTGCATTCATGCTCAATGATGGAGAACTAGAAGCCTACTTTGACCACGAATGCGAACTCCTACACATCCCCCAATGGTGGGACACAGACTATACAGGAGCCAAAACAATGAAAACCTCCATGGTAGCCAAAAAAAGAAGTGGTGGCATGAGTGATGAAGACTTCTGGGCATGAGTTTTAAAGTATAATATTTTTAACTAAATATATATTATTAGTAGATACTTATAATGGGGTTGAATGAATAGTTATACCATACAGGAGGATACACATATGAATGAGCAAGAATATGCAGGATTTTGGATTAGAACGGGAGCTTCAATCATAGATACCATTCTAATATTAATATTAATTGGACCAATACTTACCGTTATATATGGCGTAGATTATTGGCTAAACGAGTCTTTTATCAAAGGATTTTGGGATATTATGTTTAACTATATAGTACCTGCAGTAGTTGTCATTAGTTTTTGGGCTTATAAATCTGCTACACCAGGGAAAATGGCTACTAAATTAACCATAGTTGATGCAAAAACTGGAGCTAAACCTTCCACTCGTCAATTCACAATTCGCTATCTAGGTTACTATGTTTCAATAATTCCATTGTTCCTTGGAATAATATGGGTTGGTATTGATAAACGAAAACAAGGATGGCACGATAAACTTGCTGGTACAGTAGTAATCAGAAATAATTTAACTGAACCTGTTAAATTTGAAAATCAAGTATAATAAACTCTAGAAGAAAAATAAAAAATGCAGAGTTTATCATAGTAGAGGGTAAGATAGTTGATATTAAAATAGGTACTGTCAAAGGTAAAGTAATCATGTCAAAAATAATTTCCATAACAAAAGCCAAATATATAGATGGGTATAAAATATCACTTATATTTAATGATGGTAAGAGAAAGATTTTAGATTTTAGAGATTTTATACTCTCTTCTACTCATCCTGAGATACAAAAATATAGAGATATAAAGTTATTTAAAAACTTCTCTCTATCCTATGGTGACTTAGAGTGGAATGATTATGACCTTGCCTTTCCTGTGTATGATTTGTATAGAGGTGAGATATAGTTTTCAAATACCCCTCTAACAAATCACCCCACCACCTAATAATTTATCATTGTCATAAAAGGCAGCTATTTGTCCTTTGGCTAGTCCGAAGACTGGTTCTTTTAGGGTGACATTGGCTATGCCATCTTTGATGTGTACATGGCAACGTACTGCTGTGGTACGGTAGCGTACTTTGACGTGGCAATCAAACTCTGTTAATTCATCAAATAGATTGAGCTGTTTTACATTAAATTGGTGTTCTTCTAGTTTTTCTTTGGTGCCTACTACGATTTGGTTATTCTCAGGTTTGATGGCTAAGACGAAGTGAGGGTCATGCGCACCATTGACAAAGAAGCCTCTACGCTTTCCAATCGTGTAGTGCATATAGCCTTTGTGTGTGCCGATGACATTGCCCTCTGTATCGACTGTCTCACCAGGGATGTCTATATCCATGTGTTTGGCTAGTACTTCATCATAACTATTTTCTACAAAACATATCTCAGAACTTTCTGCTTGTGTGGCAAGGTCTTGAAGTACTTCTATCTTGGAAGCAAAGGCTTTGACATCTGATTTGACCCATGTACCCAAAGGGAAGATAAGGCGAGGAAGTACCTCTTTTTTGACTTCACACAGAAAGTAACTTTGGTCTTTGTTGGCATCTTTTGCAGCATAGATGAACGCTCCATCACACTGGATATAATGTCCTGTGGCTACATACTCTGCCCCTATACTATCAGCAAAATCTACCATCTTACCAAACTTAATGGTACGGTTACACATGACACAAGGATTGGGGGTAAGTCCTTCTTTATAACTCTGCACAAAATAGTCATACACCTCTTCTTTAAAGGCTACAGAGAGGTCATGAAAATGTACTTTGATACCCAAGTAGTCTGCGACACGTTGGGCTTTGGTAAAATTCTCTTCATGGTAACCAGCTTTATGGTGGAGTTTCATATAGACACCCTCTACCTCATAGCCCTCTTGTTGCAAGAGTATCGCTGTTACGGTAGAGTCTACCCCTCCACTCATACCTACCAATACTTTTTTACCATTTGCCTTTGCCATTATACGCCTTTTTTATTATTTGACACTCTCAAGAAGAGTGACTTAAATCATCGATAAAACGCTCTAATAAATACTCTTTAGAAGCCACTATTAAATCATCAGGTACTTCTTGTCCTATAGAAAAATAACTCATAGGTATCTTATAGAGTAACATGAAATTGAGTAACGTACCCAAATACTTGGTCTCATCAAATTTGGAGATAATAACAGAATTGAGATTTAAAAAAGAAAAGTTATTATAAATATCGTGCATATCTTCATATTTGATGGTGGCAGGTAAGACAAGATTAACTTCTAGTTTTTTATCCATATCTGACTGTACAAACTCAACCGTACGGATAAACCTCTGCGTATCATAAGGAGACATGCCTGTGGTATCTATAAAAAGTACATCATAGTCTGTCAATACTTTGAGTCCTTCAATAAAATCTTGTACATTATCTATGGGTAGATGCTTTATATCCATCACTTCTGCAAAGTGTCCTAATTGGTCAAATGCCCCTATCTTGTAGTTATCAAGATTGATAAACCCTACTTTATACGATTTGTCCATCATATAAGTATATCTAGCTGCTAGTTTGGCGATAGTGGTAGTCTTTCCTACGCCTGTAGGCCCTACAATCATGATAATTTTAGATTCATTAAGAGATTCTTCTTTTATTTTGAGCGTTGCATCCATTTCTGCTAATATATAAGAGATTAAAAGTGTATCATCTTCTAAGATACTCGTCTCCATCATACTTTTAGCATACAAAATTTCACAGATAGGTTCTAGCCATGTGTCACTAATACCTTTTTGTCTAAACAACTCTTTTACTTTATCTAGTACACTTTGTCTTTGCGCACAGGTCATTTTTTTCTTCATAAGTGCGAGTTCTTCTTTGAGTTTATCCACTTCACTTAAGAGTACTTGTTCTTCGTGTTTGTCTTCTTCTTTGGCTTCTTTAAGCAGTATACTCAATGCCTTGGCTTCATATATCTCATCATGGATACCCACTGTCACTTCAAAATGGCTACTTTCACTCTGTGTAGACTCTACTTGCTTTGCAGAGATGAGTGTAATAGTAGAGCCATAGGTATCTAAGGCATCATTATACGCATCTTTAGGATTGTTTGCTATAAATGTTTCAGTTATCACAGTTGCCTCTTCATATAAGAAAGTGGTATCAACACAGAGTCCCGTTTCATCCAACCATGATGAGGCAGTGTCAATCTTTTTGTATCTAGTGTTATATTTTCATAAAATATAATATCAATATCAAGTGTACGAGGTGCATCAGCAAAAGAACGCTTCCGTCCAAATATTTTTTCTACACGCAGTACATAACGCAATAATGCCTTAGCTGTAAGGTCTGTCTCAATCAACAACAAAGAATTATAAAAATCAGCCTGTTTTGTATATCCAAAAGGGGGATTTTTAAGTATAGGTGCTGTCTCCAAAATATGGACAAGACCATCACGCTGTAGATACACCAAAAGATGCTCAAAACGACGTAATACATCGCCAATATTACCACCAATACCAAGTAAAACCTTATATCCACCCCTATTTATTTTGCTAGTAGGGAAAGAGAGTCTCCGAATCAAGGTATGCTTTGCGTTGAGTGTTTTTTTCATGACGGGCTATAATACCACGGCTTTACCATCTACCATTGCGACCATATCTTCTATACGTATACCAAATTCATTGGGGATATAAATACCTGGTTCTATCGTATAGACCATACCATCTTCGATAATTGTATCGGACTTTTTGGAGATATAAGGCATTTCATGAATATCAAGCCCTACCCCATGTCCTGTAGAATGGATATAATACGCTCCAAATCCTGCTTTTTCTATGATATTACGTGTCAGTGCATCTACTTTTTTGGCTTTCATGCCAGAACGTGCCTTAGCTATAGCATGGTCATGGGCTTTGAGTACTGTATCATAGGCTTTTTGTATTTTTTTACGTTTAAATTCTTGATGGGTATCAAACATAAAATACTTATCTGCTTGAATGGTACGTGTTCTATCGGAGCAGTAACGCTTATATTTAAGCCCCGCATCGACCAAAAGTAAATCATTTTTTTCTAAGAGTGTAGAAGTAGGAAGTGCATGAGGTTTGGCAGCATTTTTATTGATAGCTACGATAGGGTCAAAACTCAAATCATACTTTCCAAAACTACCCAATATCCCTTTTGCTATATGTGTCAAGGTATATTCATCTTTGCCAAAACCATTTTGACGAAACTCCGAAGCCAAAGCAGCAAATGCTTTTGCACCTAGTTTTGCCGATTTGGCAAGGATTTTTAATGTTTCATCTGATTTGATAATACGTTTTTTATGAGAAAAATCAAGCTCAGGCTTAAATGTAACTTTGGTATTTTGATCTATTTTTTCAAAGCCATATACTGTCCACTCTTTTGGGTCAAAGATAACTTTTTTAACCTTAGATTTTTTGAGGATTTTCACAGCTTCCCCATACAAGTCACCCCCTATGATGACCTTTGCATTTTGGATATGCTCATTGGCATCTAGGGTGTAGCGACTATCTGTAATAAAATATGCCTCTTTACCCAAACATAAATATAGTGCATTGTCACAGCTATAGCCACATTCATAATAGATAGCATTTTCATCTTTGAGCATATAATTCATAGTCTATACTTTTTACTTTTGTTGTACTTTGGCTTGTTGCTCTTTCATCATTTTTACTTCATTGAGTATTTGAGTCATACCCACCATAGCCAAGTGATACCCAAATGGTCCCATACCTGTGATTTGTCCTGCACATACAGGGGCTGTTAATGATGTATGTCTAAACTCTTCTCTTTGGTAAATATTTGAAAGATGTACTTCAAGTGTAGGTATTTGTACAGCAGAGATAGCATCTCTAATCGCAATAGAGGTATGTGTATACGCAGCAGGATTGATGATAATTCCATCAGCATCGCCTAAACATTCTTGAATACGGTCAACAATTTCACCCTCTAAATTGGACTGAAAAAATTCAATATCAATCTTATTTTGCCCAGCAAAACCCTTCATTTGTACATGAATATCTTCTAATTTCATTGGACCATAAACATTTTGTTCTCTAATACCGAGCATATTAAGATTAGGACCTTGGATAACGACTATTTTCATTGTATACCTTATTATATATAAATTTGATATTATTTTAGCGTAATAGGTTTAATATATATATAATTTTCTTATAAAATCTTATACTCAATGAGTTAAGGATATAATTATCTTTATAAAAATATAAATAAAAGTAGTATAAAATGATAGAAAAAATTCATATTCAAAATTTTAAGTCCATCTATGACCTAGAAATAGAAGTTGGACGTATCAATGTCTTTATCGGAGAAAACGGAAGTGGGAAAAGCAATCTTTTAGAAGCTTTGGTTTTTGTTTCGGCTAGTGAGTCTAATATGTTATCTAATGAGTTTTTATTTCCTCGTGGGATGAGAGTACCTGAACCTGAGTTGATGAGAAGTGCTTTTGATGAGGGGGAGAGGGATAAGAATATTGAAATTAATCTAAACTTTAAAGAAACTTTTAAAAAATTTATTTTTAAACATGATAATCAAGAATATACAACTTGGATTGAAGTAGAAAAAGAAAAAATATATAATCTTGAAACTGATGAATCAAAATTATATGAACACATAAAATTAATGTTAATAAAAAATATTGAAGAAGATCTTGAAAAACCATTAAATTCTTCACAGAAAAAAGAAGTTTTAAAGACATTTCAAAAAGAAACAAAAGATAAATTAAATTTACTAATTAAAACATTGAAAAATAATATAGATTTTTTTAATTTTATTATTTATTCCCCAGAAAATACAGCTTTAAGAATTTTCCAAAAAGAAGGACAAATCCAACCTTTAGGGATTAATGGAGAAGGGCTCTTAAAACTTCTAACAGTTATTAATGAGTATGAAGATCAAAGTTATATTGAAACTATTATAGAATCTCTTCAACTCTTTAATTGGTTTGAAGATATAAATATTCCGAAGGATACTCCCCAAGAAGACAAAGTCATGATAAAAGATAAATACCTATATAAAGAATTTACCCAAAGAAGTGCAAATGAAGGCTTTTTATTTATTCTCTTTTATATCACTCTTATCGTAGCCAAAGAAACCCCCAAAGCCTTTGCCATTGACAATATAGATGCCTCACTTAATCCAAAACTATGTACCAAACTTATGACTATTTTGACAGAATTATCCAAAAAATATGACAAACAGATATTTTTAACCACACATAATCCTGCTATTTTGGATGGGATTAATCTCAATGATGAAGAGCAGAAATTATTTGTAGTTTCTCGGAATAAAAAGGGTTATACACGCACTAAAAATATTACCGTTGAAAATAAACCAAAATCTTCAGATGATGAGCCTTTAAAACTTTCAGAAGCATTTTTAAGAGGTTATCTAGGTGGATTACCTAAAGGCTTTTAATGGCAAAATTTGGACTAATTACAGAGGGGATTACCGACCAAATTGTGCTTGAAAATATTTTATGTGGTTTTTATAAAGAATATGAGGATTTAGATGAAGAAATCTTTGCTCTTGAACCTCCTCGTGATGAAACAGATAAGAAACAAGCTCATAGTGATTTTGGCTTAGGTTGGACAGCGATATTTTCATATCTTAGTGAAAAAAGATTTAGAGATGATGTGCTAAATAGCGAATATGTTATTATTCAGATAGATACGGATATTGCAGAGGGTTTTAATTGTTCTATCAATCAAAATCAAACGATTGAAGAGATTATTGAATGTGTAATGCAAAAAATGATAGAAAAGATTGATGAAAAAGAAATATTTTATCAAAAATATAAAGAAAAAATCATTTTTGCTATCTCTGTGCATTCTTTGGAATGTTGGATTTTACCTTTTTATAAAGATTTAAAAACTGAAAAAGTATCAGGATGTTTTGAAGCATTGCAAAGAGAATCTAAAAAAATAAAAGTAGAAAAAACCTATAAAGTCTATGATAAATTAAGTCAAAAATTCCTAAAACAAAAAGAACTTAAAAAAATTATAAGTAAAAATAAAAGTTTTGAAATCTTCATCAATACTTTGCCAACAAACATATAAAGGAATAAAAAATGAAAATCATACAAGCAGATTATATTTATACACCCAATGGGTATATCCATCATCAAGCTGTGGCTTTTAGTGATAAGATAGAAGAGATTGCCAAGGTTGATACACTTAAAGACACCTACCCCGATGCTGAGATTATCCAAATGCAAGACCATAGTATCCTCTATCCTGGCTTTATCAATACCCATGTACATTTAGAATTTTCTAGCAATAAAACATCTCTTAAATATGGTGATTTTATGCCATGGTTGGATTCAGTTATCCAACACCGTGAAGCATTGGTAGGAGAATGTGACAATGCTGTAATGATGCAACAATGTCAAAAGATGATGGCATCAGGTGTGACTACTTTTGGAGCGATTTCTAGTTTTGGTAATGAGCTTGAAGTCTGCGAAAAGACCCCTCAACGAGTGGTGTTTTTCAATGAGCTTATAGGCTCAAATGCAATGTATGCCGATATGCTTTATGGTGATTTTATGGAGCGTGTCAAAGCCTCTATGTCTTGTGAAAAATCTTCACGAATTAGCCCTGCTATTGCGATACATTCTCCCTATTCGGTACACCCTATTATCTTGCAAAAGGCTGTTACTGTAGCCAAACAACACCAGCTTCCCCTATCGGCACATTTTTTAGAATCTAAAGCAGAACGTATCTGGCTAGAAGAAGGCAAAGGAGCATTCAAAGGATTTTTTGAAAAATACTTTAACACCTCTACCCCTGTTAGTACCATACAAGAATTTATGTATGCTTTTGATACCCACCCTACCCACTTTACCCACTGTACCCAAGCCAAACAAGATGAATTAGACTACTTAGCCCAAAAGGGGCATAGTATCGCACACTGTCCACGTTCTAACCGTTATTTGGGCTGTGGTAGGTTGCCTATAGAAAATCTAAACCTACCCTACACTATTGCCACCGATGGACTAAGCTCCAATGATTCATTGAGTATTTTAGATGAACTTAGAGCCATCTTGATGATGCACCATGACATCCCAATGAATACCCTAGCACTCCAACTCATCGATGCCATTACGAGCAAAGCTTCAGATATTTTGGGCTTAAACTGTGGGAGGATAGAGGTCGGAAGATTGGCTGATTTTGCCATCATTACCCTAGATGAGAAACCCAAGAGAGAAGAAGAACTAGCCCTATGGACGATACTTCATAGCAAAAAAGTGACACAACTTTATATAGAAGGAGAGAGATACCTCTAAGGATTTATCTTTAAAGTCAAGCTCTTTTTATTTGAGAATGTTATTTTGAGATGACTGCTTAATCTTTGTTTTGGGATGGTAATTTTGAGTGTATTTCTATCCATAAAAATGGCTTTTAGCCCTGCTTTGGTGCTGTATGATGTGATAATATCTCGGCGATTGTTTGGTACGATATAGACTAAAATTGTACTTCCTGAACGTACGTTGATTGTGCTATGATTTTTAGCTATTCTATAGAGTTTTTCTTTGGGTACAGTGGTGCTAAATTTCCAACTTTTTTTGATACTTACCCCATCTGCTTTGGCTTTGAACACAGCTCTATAGGTATGAGAAAATGACAATCTAGCCAAAGGCATAAGGGCAAAATCTAGCTTTTTGATGAGATGATGTGGGTCATTTTTGGCATGGAGTATCTTGGTTTTTTTTATCTCTTTACCTGTGGTTTCATCATATAAACGAAATGATTTTAACTGTACTTTTTTGTAGTACGCAGGGTTACACTGTACAGAGATAGGAAATCCACTTACTTTATATCGAGGTAGTGGGTCTGGTGATTCATTATAAAACGCAGGCCAAATATTTTTTTGTCCTTGATAGGGGTAGAGGATTATTTTTGCATTTTTTCGTTGTATTTCTTCTTTTTTTGCATCAAAAAGGGAAAGAGGTATCATTTTATTAGATTTTTTACATACATCTTTCATATAATATCTGCCACTTTTTAAAGTAAAGTTTCTTTTACACAGTGTAGAGAGTTTAGAAGACCCTAAGTTATAGACATAGGCAGATTTCACCTTTGTTCTTTTCTTTGTTATAGAGTGACTCATGCCTATTTGATTGCTTATTAGATTCAAAAAAGTAAAACGATGATAGATAGCTGAGAAAAGATTGTCTATCGCATGTTTTTGATTTCTTGTATTGATAGAGATATTTTCCATAACGATAGAAGAGGCATAGCCAAAATGGGTAGCACGTTGGCTCGGTGTTTTGCCACTATACGCTGATTTGCCTTTTTTTTGGAAATGCCCCATTTTTTGATTTCGTATGAGATATTTGGCATGCGATTTGGCTGTTTTAGTGAGTATACTGTTTGTATGAAAAGGGATAAGACCTGCATGTGTACGAAGGCTATTGATATAGGCTAATCCCTCTTTACTACCCCCTGCAAAAAGTGTAGTAAAAAAGACAACAAAGACAATAAAATAAGACATTAAGAAAAAATCTTAGAGATTACGGGCTGCTTGTAAAAAGTCTTCGGCGATGCTTTTAGGGTCTTCTAACCCAATAGATACCCGAATTAGCCCCTCATGCACACCCAAAAACCTACGTGCATCCACATCAAAATCAGAATAAATCGTACTTGTCATGTGTAGAGCGAGACTTCTATTGTCTCCAATATTTGCCGTGAGTATAACCAATTTGAGGGCATTCAAAAAGACAAAAGCACGTTCTTTTGTACCACAGTCAATGCTCAGTAAAGGACCACATCCTTGAGCAAAATCAGAAAGATACCGTGCATTATCAGGACTTGAAGCCAAAGAGGGATGATTGACACTGACCCCATTAGGAAGTTCTGTATCTAAAATAGATGCTACTTTAGCCACACTTTGATTGACACGTTCTACCCTAAGTGATAAGGTTTCTAGTCCTATCATGGTCATAAATGAGCCAAAAGCATTGGCTGTCATGCCATAGTCACGCAAGGCTCTTTTTTTACAGATAGGAATAAATGCTTTTTTGCCCATTTTTTTGACTATTTTATGTAAATCACTATATTTTTCATTGAGAAGCTTCTCTCCTTCTTCTTTGACAGCTCGAAAAACTGCAACACCCCCTAAAGCCGAAGAGTGTCCAGACATATTTTTGGTACTAGAATGTACTACTATATCTGCACCCATCATCAAAGGGCGTATGAGTAAAGGTGTTGGGGTATTGTCTATCATTACCACCGTTTCATACTGATTACATAAGTCTATAATTCTTTGTATATCAGGAAGCGTAAGGCTAGGGTTTCCTACCGATTCAAACATCACCATCTTGACACCACGTTTTAGTGTGGCTTCAATATGAGCAAAATCATCTACGGTACAAAAGCTATTGCGTATCGCAAAACGTGCCAATGTTTCATTGACCAAGGAGTACGTCCCACCAAAAAATCCACCAATACAAAGTATCTCATCTCCAGCGTTGAGAAATGCTGTACACACCATAGAGATAGCACCCATACCAGAAGACGTAGCAATCGCCCCAAAGCCCCCTTCAAAATCGGTCACAATCTTTTCTAGCTTGGCATTGCTTGGGTTGCCTACTCTAGCATAAAGAGGCTTATTGACAGTAGCCGAAAAGATACCTTCTGCTTCTTGGGCATCTTGGTATCCAAAAGCTGCTGAAGGAGTGATAGTAGGAGCGATAGCACCTACACGTGAGCCGACATTATGTACCAGCTGTGTGTTAAAGTAGTCAAAATCTATTGGCTCATGCATCTTAGTATTTCCTATATTGAATAATTAAGTGTTTGTGTTGCTTTTAATTCATAATTTTTTAATTCTGAAAGAGGTATCTCAAAAACTTTAGAAACATTGTCTTTTATATCTTCCCAAAAAAGTTTAAGTGCAGGATTGTCTGCTTGTGCAATATCAGAAAATATATCTGATTCCAAAACTACTACAACATCTTTAAGTGTAATATCTTTGAGAGGTCGTGCAAGTTTATACCCACCATACGCACCCTTGATGCTGATGAGTAATCCTTGTTTTTTGAGTTCCAATAAGATTTGTTCTAAAAAGTTTTGAGGGATATTTGCATTGGATGCAATATTTTTTATCTTTAATACAGACTTTTCATCTATATTCCCCAGCTCTTGAAGTGCTGCTAACGCATAAATTGTTTTATTAGATATTCCGACCATTGTTAAAAAAACCTTTTCCCATTTGAATGGCATAATATATCTTACATCCTATACAAAAATCAAATAAACTTTCGAGTAATGCACAAAACAATAAGACAATAGAAATAATCGTTGCAAGTAAAATAAAATTTGACATATAAAAGACAAGCAATAAAAGTGATATAACCAAACCTAAATAAAGTGCAAATCGCTTAGGAGATTCATCACATAGATTAGGTGCAACACCCCACCCTGTGAGTATAAATTTACTGATAGTATAAAAAGGACTAAGATGTGTATAACGCAATGTCCTCATCACAAAATCAAAAAGTAAAATAAGTGCAAACATACTGTTTTGCGTAATGATAAGTAACAGTGTAAACAATACAACAAGAGAAGAGATACCTCTTGCGATATTTGAATCAACTCTTCTAAAAGATATAGGACATGCCTGAGCCATGATATTCCTTCGATATAATATATGAATAGTATTCTAACCAAAAATATTTTAAATGTCAAGTAGTTCTATGGATTTTATCGTATATAAATTATTTTAATAAATACAGACTATGCTTCTATAGTCTCTTCTAACACTTCTTCGTTTTCTTGTACATCTTCTTGTACTTTTTCTACCTCAATGACTTTCTTTTCTTTTTTGAAAAGCTTAAAAAGTCCTGCTAAAGTTTCACGTATATTTTCACGGTCTACTATCATATCTATCAGACCATGTTCCAGTAAAAACTCTGAACGCTGAAAGCCCTCTGGTAAATCTACACCAACAGTTTGTTTAATAACCCTTTGTCCTGCAAAGCCTATCAATGCCCCTGGTTCTGCCATGATAATATCTCCTAGCATGGCAAATGAAGCCGATACTCCTCCCATAGTAGGGTCTGTGAGGATAGAGATAAACGGCAAACCTTTATGATGTAATCTATTGAGTGCTGCTGATGTTTTGGACATTTGTAAGAGTGAGTAGGTACTCTCTTGCATTCTTGCACCACCTGAGGCAGAAACGATGATGAAACCACACTCTTTTTTTATCGCTCGTGTGATACCACGCACGATTTTTTCACCCTCTACTGACCCTAAGCTTCCACCCATAAAAGCAAAATCAAAGACAACTATCTCAATATCAAGTCCATCTATAGTACATGAACCACTCATAACAGAAGAGGTTTTACCTGTTTTGGCTTTGGCTTCTTCGATACGTTTTTTATATGATTTTTTGTCCGAAAATTTTAATGGGTCTACAGGAGCTAAATTATCATCCATTTCTACAAATGAACCTTCATCCACAATAGAGGCGATACGTTTTTCTGCATTAATACGAAAATGATGGTTACATTTGGGACATACATTTTGTTGTACTTCTACTTCTTTGTAGTACATCAATGAAGTACATTTTGGACATTTTATCCACTGATTGGGTGTCTCATGTACCACTTCATCTTTTTTAAATAAATTTCCAAACATTTTCTACTCCTGTATCTTATAATTGTTTTATTAGTTCTTCTAGTTTTTGTGCTATAAGTTTATCTTTTGATACTATAACATAATCCTCTTCAACAATGACTTCAAGCCCTTCACAAAGTGCTAAACCTGCGGCAAAATCATAAATACGAAACGTTCCCATAAAGACAACATAGTTCACAGAATAGGCATACGCCAATGAAAGTGCTACAGCACCAGGTGCTCTAAATTTTAGATTGGCTTCACTAAATAATGCTACAAGTTTTGGATTACTATAGGCTTTTTCAAACAGTCCTATTTCAGCATTTTCTACTCTATGGGGTAGATGAAAATGATTGCTAAAAAGTTTACCTTGTCTGACACCTTTATCTGGAGAGGTTAAAAAAACGTCACCATTGGCAAGATTGACAACCATTGCTTCATCTAAGATACCCTCAGCATTGACTTTGGCTACAGATGTACCATAATAAGGAAAGAGTGAAAGTGCATTAGATGAGCCATCAATAGGGTCTATAATAATCTTGACCTTACCCTCACCGATGATACCAGACTCTTCGGATTCTATCTGTCCAAAAGAACCTAAGTGTTTGACAAAGATAGATTCTGCCATTAAGTCTAGCTTAGAAGATACATCTCCTCCTGCACCCACTTTTGTTTTTTCAAACCAAGTAGGGTCAAAATTTCCTTTAAGTGCCAATGCTATCTCTTCATTGGCATCGATACATGCTTGTATAAATTTTGTCATGTTACTCACCTTTTTTGTCAAGCTCAATCGTTGGCTTTACACCACGAGGTGCAACCATCCAAAATTTTCGTACCTCTGTTCGCCAATTTTCTAAGATATATGTGGCTCTTTTAGATGCTGTTTTGGCTACATAATCTCGAAGAAGGGCTTTAAGTTCAAACATTTCTGTATCCCATTCATCGGTATCAATACGAAGTGCTTCAACAAGTTCTGGGTTTACTTTTTCGTAAAATCCTCCCTCAATATCATAGACAAAGGCTTTTCCTCCTGTCATTCCTGCACCAAAGTTTACACCTGTATGACCCAAAATAGCCACCATTCCACCTGTCATATATTCACAAGGATTATCACCCGTACCCTCAACGACCGTAGTAGCCCCAGAGTTACGCACAGCAAAACGCTCACCTACTTGACCATGGACATACAGTGTGCCTCCTGTTGCTCCATAAAGACAAGTATTTCCACCTAAAGCAAACTCTGCACCTGCTTTTTGGGCTGAAATAACAATACGTCCACCATTCATACCTTTACCGATATAATCGTTTCCTGCTCCATCAATATTGATGCTAATTCCTTGGGACATAAATGCACCCAAAGATTGTCCTGCTGTTCCTCTCATATTGAGTGTAATAGTATCTTCTGGCAAACCAGTATTACCATAACGTGAAGCAATTTCACCAGAAATTCTTGTAGCAAAACTTCTGTTTAGGTTAGAGATTTCTTTATCCAACACAATAGGGGTTGAAGGGTCTTCAATCGTAGCCATAAGTTCTTTTACAAGTGCTTGTTCATACTCATTTTTGTCATAAGGTTCATTAGATTCTACTTGACAGGTATTGACACCTTCTATCTTATAAAGCATCTCTTCAAAGTTAAACTTTTGTGCAAATTCATCGTCAATAACTTTAAGTAAATGATTTTGTCCTACAATTTCTTCCAAAGAAGCATAGCCCAAAGAAGCCAAAATCTCACGTACATCTTGTGCAACTAAGGTAAAGTAATTCATCACTTTTTCAACATTTCCAGAGAAACGTTTACGAAGATGCTCATCTTGTGTTGCCACACCCACACCACAAGTGTTTAGATGACACACTCTAAGCATAATACAACCCACAATCACCAATGCACCCGTACCAAAGGCATACTCTTCTGCACCCAAGATAGCAGCTTTGACTACATCAAGACCTGTTTTGAGTCCACCGTCTGTCTCTAGGCTCACTTGTCCTCTTAGGTTGTTGGCTTTGAGAGCATTATGTGCTTCAATGAGTCCAAGTTCCCAAGGATTTCCTGCGAAACGAATAGAACCAATAGGGGCTGCACCCGTTCCACCATCTGCACCAGAGATGATAATCTTATCCGCATAGGCTTTTGCTACACCTGCTGCGATAGTCCCTACTCCTGCTGTAGAGACTAGTTTCACGGCTATTCTTGCATTAGGATTGATTTGTTTTAAATCAAAAATAAGCTGTGCCAAGTCCTCAATAGAGTAAATATCATGATGAGGAGGTGGAGAGATAAGCGTGACCCCTGGTTTGGTAAATCTAAGTTTAGCAATCAGTGGCGAGACTTTAGAGCCAGGGAGTTGCCCCCCCTCCCCTGGTTTTGCCCCTTGTGCAACTTTGATTTGTATCTCTGTAGCTGAGCGTAAATACTCAGGGGTGACACCAAAACGTCCAGAAGCTACTTGTTTGATAGAAGAGTTTTTCTCTGTACCATAGCGTACAGGGTCTTCTCCACCCTCACCTGAGTTTGATTTTCCACCCAATCTATTCATGGCTACTGCTAACGTCTCATGGGCTTCTTGTGAGATAGAACCCATAGACATCGCTGCTGTTGAGAAACGCTTGAAGATATTTGACAAAGGTTCTACCTCGTCAATAGAGATAGCCTCTTTGTTTGAGTCAAGCTCATAAAAATCTCTAATAAACTTTTTATCTCTTTCATTCACAAGCTTTTTTACTTCTGCGTAGTCTTCTTTATCTCCACTCTCTGCTGATTTTTGAATAGCTGTAATCGTTGGGCGAGAGAAGTCATGAAACTCTTCTCCTCTTTTGTATTTATAATATCCACCTTTATACAGTGTATTTTTTTTGCCATCAAAGTCTGAAGTGAAGGCACGTTGATGGTTACTGTTAAGTCTCATATCAATATCACTATAACTTAAACCATGTAAAAAAGATTCTGATTCTGAAAAACAATCAGATACAATTAGTTTATCCAAACCAATCACATCAAATAAACTAGAGTTTCTATAAGAAGAAATAGTAGCAATACCCATTTTGGACATAATTTTCATCAATCCTGCACCCATCGCACGTCTAAATCGTTTGAGTGTGGATTTCATTGCCAAAGAACCTTCTTCTAACTGTTGGACTGTATAGTAAAGTAAATAAGGATAAATCGCCGTAGCACCATATCCTATCATACATGCAGCAGAATGAGGGTCAAATACCTCTCCTGTGACTGCCAAAATAGAAGAGAGATGTCTAAGTTTATGATTTAGAAGTTCTTGACTCAAACGCCCTACAAGCATCAACATAGGAAGTACTTTATTGCTATTGTCTAAGCCTCTATCATCTAAGATAATGGTTCTTACCCCATGGTCTCTTACATCTACGATAATCGTATCGACCAATGTTTTGAGACTTTTTTCTAAATCATTGACATAGACAGTGCTATATTTTCCTGTTTTATAAATTGCATCGTATTTGTCACTTTTAGGGTCTCCAAACTCTTGTAAGATACAAAATTTTTCTGCTGACATGATAGGTAAGACTGTTTTCAAACGTTTGGCATGGTCTGCACCATCTGAAAGAATATTTTGCATTTCTCCAAAACCAGTATTGAGACTCATGACTGTTTTTTCTCTAATTGGGTCAATCGGAGGATTGGTAACTTGGGCAAATTTTTGCTTAAAGAAATCTGTAAAATTACGCTGTTCTGTAGAAAAAGCAGAGATAGGGGTATCATCTCCCATCGCTCCAGTTGTCTCTTTACCTTCAGCAATCATAGGCTTGATGACCTCTCTAATGACCTCTAAAGTAATGTTAAAGTAACGCTGTCTCTCTTCCATATTTTTGTGATCTATAGAACATTTTTCTACAGAAGCATTGGGAACATGTTCTTGTAAATAATCCATATTGGCAGATAACCACTTATCATAAGGGTGAATTTTTTTGAGATAATTGTCAATGTCATTGCTTGTGAGGACTTTTCCAAATTTCAAGTCAATCCCCATCATTTCACCAGATTGTAGTCTTCCACGTTCGACTATCTCATCTTCTGGAATTTCAAGTACACCATATTCCGAAGAGATAAGCAGTCTATTGTCTGTGGTTCTAATATATTTAGAAGGTCTTAACCCATTTCTATCAATCACACAACCGATATAACGCCCATCGGTCATACTCACAGCAGCAGGACCATCCCAAGGCTCAAAACAGGTACTTGCATACTCATAAAAAGCTCTCAAATCTGTATCCATGTGAGGGGCATTATGCCAAGGAGCAGGTACCAAAGAACGTGCTGCTTTAAAAAAGTCCATACCATTAATTTGTAAAAATTCCATAAAGTTATCTAAAGATGCAGAATCAGACATGTCATCTTGAATCACATTAATAAGTCTTTTCATTTCATCATCAGAAAATACTTCTGATTGTACTGCTGCCATTTTGGCTTTGACATTAAATCTATTTGCCGTAACAGAATTTATCTCTCCATTATGCGCAATCATTCTAAAAGGTTGTGCCAATTTCCATTGAGGTAAGGTATTGGTAGAAAATCGTTGATGAAAAAGACAAAAAGAAATTTCAAAACTATCTTTGCCAAGGTCTGTATAAAATTCCTTAATATGTGTAGGCATCACAAGCCCTTTATACGAGACTACTGAACTCGAAAAAGAAGGGATATAAAAGTCACTATCATCCAAGAGTTCAAACTCTATCTCTTTACGAGAAAGATACACCAATGCTTCAAAACGTTCTGATGCCACCACACCTTTGGGTCTGACAAAAACTTGTTTAATCATCGGTAGAGATGCCAATGCTTGTTCTCCAAGAGCTTTTGTATCTACTGGTACAACACGTGTATACACTACTTCTAAATCATTTTGATTACATATTTTAGTAATGACATCAAAATCTGATTCATTTTGGGAAAATACCATAGCTACAGCATAGGATAAAGGCAATTCTATACCATCTTCTTTGGCAACTTTTTCAAAAAATGTTTTAGGTAAAGAGAGTAAAAGACCTGCTCCATCTCCTGTCTTACCATCGGCTGCTACTGCCCCTCTATGCATCATACGTGATAAAGATGTCACAGCATCTTCTAGGTTTCTATGTGAAGGCGTATTGTCAATAGACGCTAACAAACCAAACCCACAATTGTCTTTAAATGAAGTAAATAAATCTTGCATATCTAACCTTTTAATAGTGTATCAAAGCATAAAAAATCATGCTTGTAAAGGTGTGGATTATACCCAAAAACTCATTAAGCTTTCTTTAAGACTTTAATCCTTTGAATTTTTGAATTTTTGAGATAAAATAAGGTCTTAGCATTTAAATCAAGAAGGCATACACATCAAAGGTTTTATACTCTGCGTCAATAGGGCTAAAAATGAAGACTCTATTGCTACTGTTTTGACAGCTTCTAATATACGAAGTTATTATCGTTTTTTTGGGGCTAGGCACTCTATCTTACAATTAGGTCATCTTGTAGACTTTGAAGTAGAAGGCGAAGATGGACGGTTCATGCCCCGTTTGCGTTCTCTCTCTCACATGGGATTTCCATGGATATTTGATAAAAACAAACTTCTCGTATGGCACAATTTTATCAAAAAGTTTGAACCCCATCTCAAAGATACCCAAGAGTTAGAAAGCTTCTATTTTGATTTACTCCTCTACGCAGCCAAAAGATGGGACAAACAAAACCCAAAACGCCTTGTCTGTGAGTGTTACATTACACTACTATCACATGAAGGCAGACTCTATCCTGAAGAAAATTGTTTTATCTGTGAACAAAAGATAGAAGAAGACATCGCCCTTATGCAAGGATTTAGACCAGCACACCCCTCTTGTATCTACAGCCCCTCACTCCCTAGCAAAAAAATATTTGATTTTTTTGCGAGTAAAAAGAGTACATTCTTAGAAGATGATGAGGTAGAATATCTTTTTAGCGTTGTTATGAAAGGGTTATAAAGATAATTATTTTTAGATATAATAAGCATAAAATATTTCAAGGAGTTATCTATGAATGAAATTATCGAATTTCTTACCCTCTATAAGATGGAGTCAATTATATTGTCTTTTGGTATCATTATATTGGCATTTGTTATTACACATTGGCAAGAAGTTAAATTTTGGTGGCTCAACTTACTTTATAATTTACCAATTATTGGGAATGTATCAGGACTTGCCAAAGATATAGAAGGTTTTGATGAAAATCATAAATGGTTTTACTCCGAAGAGAGACTTTGTAGAGATTACTATAATTTCTATGAAAAAGTAGACAAAGACTCTGAGAGTTTTGATGAAGCCAAAGCCTATCTGCACTCTGTAGGCGAACTAGGACGGAAACCAACACCAACTTTTATATGGGTAATGATATTTGTACTTGTTATCGTAGAAGCATTTGGGTTTGCCTATGTTTTAGCAGGGTTTACCATACCAGGGGCTAGTGAAGCGACACAACAAAAAGGAGCTGTGGGTGTGGCAGCAATGTTGGCGATACTCCTCGTATGGCTTACACACATGACAGGGCAAGAGCTACACAAAAACACACTCATCCAAAAGATACGCCGTTGGTACAAAAATGACAATGCAGGTGGAACAAACTGGAGAGACTTAAAGCCAGATGACCAACTCATCTCTATTGACAATACCTTCGATGATGAAAAATCCCCCAATTATATCCGTATGCTTAACCGTGTAGATGCAAATGATAAGGTAAAAACCACATATACAAAGACGATTTTAACACTTATTTTCATCTTTGCTGTGGCTATTGGGGCAACCTATATACGACATCAAGTACTCACACAAGAGATAGCCTCTTCTCATGAAAGTGCCATGAACATCTTTAATGATGATGCTTCTCCATTTGGGGGTGCAGACAGTGGTGCAGAGGATGATATAGCTTCACTCTTTGGTGACACTGCTACAGATAATGCAGAAGATGACCTCTCATCCCTCTTTGGTGAAGATGTAAGTAAAGAAACCCAAACTAGTGCAAACGATAAAGAGTCTATAGAAGATGAAACCAACCGTAAAGGTGGAGAAGCCACTTTTGTCATCTTGGGACTTATGTTTGTGTTTATCCAAATCTTGGGTATTTTCTTTGGTATGCATTGGGACTTTGCTGGACGTGAGTCTAAAGAAGCATTTGAGTGTCTTAAAGGCTTTAGTACCAAAAAGGCATTCTTAGCCTACTATGAAAGAGCCAAAACGCACATAGCACGTGTGGCACAACGTCAGTTACAGAAGTTACAACATAAAATGAACATTATCAATGATAATTCTGGAACAGATGCAGAAACAACGGCTATATTGCGTAATAACAAAGATAGAACGTTTAAACAATACCTTACATTTGAGGATAGATAATGAAAAAATTATTACTAACACTACTCGCTTTAAGTGTAGCTGTTTTTGCACGTAATGATGTTCCTAGTTGTTATGATGCACTAAAGATTACAAACCCTAATCCTACTGTGCAAAAAGAGCTTTTTATCTTAGTTGATCAGACCACACCTCTTGATAAAAATATGATGATATATACCTATAAAAATATGATGCAATTTATTAAAAATGGTTACGCCGTGACGATTGCTTCTTTTTCTGCCAATGCCAATGGTAAATACACCAATATAGCTTATTCGGGTAAACTAGAAGCACTTTTGCCTGATGGGTCTAAACATGACATCGCTAAAAAGGTACTACGTAAGTACCAAGGGTGTATGAATGGACAATATAAATATGCAAAGAAAAAAGCGACCAAGGCTCTTGTAGGGGTACTCAAAGGTGCAAATAAAAAATTGCCTCATTCTGATATTGTCAAATCATTAAATGACATCTCAAAGCACATTATCAAGCCTTCACAAGCATCAAGTAAAACCGTATTACTCGTATCAGATATGATAGAACACTCTTCTATTATTTCATTTTACAGCAAAGGTAATCTCAAAAAAATCAATACAAAAACAGAAATACAAAAAATAAAAAAATCAGGACATATAGCCGATTTTGCTTCTGCTGATATTTATGTCATTGGGGCAGGTATCATAGGACACAAAGGATATAGAGATGCAAAAACACTCAAACAACTTACACACTTTTGGGAACAGTATTTTATACTAACCCATGCTAATCTAAAAGAATTTGGTACGCCAATGTTATTAGAAAACATACGCTAGAAAATATAAAATAATATGTATCATTTTTTACTTTTTACTTTTGGGGTACTCTACTTAAATGCTTATTCTTTTGAGTATACCCCTCTAACATATCAAGAGATGAATGATTTTGAATACTCTATCCAAGACATCGAAGTAAAAGATGTAGAAGCACAAAATAAACTAGACCCAAGATATGAAAAAGTAGCCATAGAATTAGCCTATTTACAAGTGTTTGCTATTGCTACCATAGGGGTAATTGCCCTCTTGCCTGAAGAGGTTAGTAACTGGACAGAAGAAGACAAAGAGGTACGCAGTGCCAAGGTACTATTAGGCAAACATGCAGAAAATATTGCCAAAGGTCCTGTGATGGATAATGATGACCTTATGATTAATTATGTAGGGCATTCTGTGGCTGGGTCTTATTTTTATATATGGGGAAGACAATCTGGACTTTCTTGGCAAGAATCAGCCATACTTACCACACTGATGTCTACATTTTATTGGGAATACGGTTGGGAAGCTTTTGCCGAAGTACCCTCTACACAAGACCTATTTATCACCCCGATTTTAGGTTCTATCTTAGGAGAAGGAAGCAATTATCTCTATAATGGTCTGATGTATAATGATGGGAAAATCTATGATTCTGCTCTCTTAGGTGGTATTGCTAGAGGGTTACTCAATCCCATAGGAGAGATGAATGCCATTTTTAGTGATGCCTTTCATTCAGCCAATATCGAAATTTCTCTTGATTATGCCTACAATCAAGATATGGATAACTTCCAACTACAAAACATTCCAGAAAACGAAGGAACGATTCAATCTTATTTTAACTTCAATTTTAAATTAAAATATTAATATGATATAAAATAAGTTATACTCTACTTATGAAAAATCTTAAAAATGCACTTTTACTCAAACATCTCTATCAGCTCAAACAATTGGGGTATGCCTATACTTCTATACATCCTTACAAAGAAAAAGAACCTGATTTAACCCTACCCAATACTCTGGATTCATTGAAGAAACAAGCCAAAGAGTGTCATCTTTGTACACTAAGTAAAAGTAGACATAATGTTGTCTTTGGAGAAGGGTCAGAGGATGCCACACTCATGATTATTGGTGATTTTCCTAACAATAGCGATGATAGTATCGGCAAGATATTTACAGGACGTACAGGAGAGATACTGACCAATATGCTAGAAAAAGTTTTGGGATTAGGTCGTGATGAAGTGTATATTAGCAATTTACTCAAATGTCATGCCCTAGATACCCAAGACCCCTCTCCTACCCATACCCACACTTGCTACCCTTACCTACTCAAAGAGATAGAACTCATCCAACCTAGCATTATCATAGCCTTTGGAGAATTAGCCTATCAGTACCTAAGTAATGATGATAGCCCTATGGACAAAATACATGGTACGCTACACCAAAGCGAGAAGTACACCGTTATCCCTACTTATCACCCTACCTACCTCCTCAAAAACCCTAGCAAGAAAAAAGAAGTTTTTGAAGACTTAAAAAAAGTAAAGAGGTTGTATGAGGGACTGATAGCTAAGCCTTAGATATAGAAAAAGATAGCGATGTCTATCTTTTTGTGACGACACCTTTATTGACAATATATTCATCTTGGGTAATGCCTGAGTTGATTCTATATGAACAGGTAATTTCCCATCCGTTTTCTCCTTCTTCTGCCCTACTACATCTTAAAAATTCAAAATTATCTATTTTATTATAGGTATAGTTCCAGTAGTTTCGTAAGGTATGCATTACTGCTGATTTTTTACCAAATTTATCTTGTACGGTAACAATTTCTATCTCATCATCGGTCTCATATTCATGTCTCTTTGTTGGCACAGAAGAGACGCTATCACGCACAATACTTGATGATAAAGTGCTAGTAGGTTGTGGTCTCCACAAGGGTATACTAATCCACACTCCTACAACAATAATAATAAAAATAATAATTTTCATTTTATTTCCTTTTAAAAAATTTACATTAGTTATAAGTATGCCTAAATTTTCATTAAAGTATTTATGGATTTACTTCTTTATTATCTTAGTTGCTGTCAAAAATAGATATTGTTTACCCGTTATCGTAACACGGTATCGTTTTTGTTGTAAATATTTTTTACAAAAGATAATATCATTGAACACCAAACTCATTTCAGACATAGCATAATTGGGTGCTTTTGCTCCATAGAGTAGCTCTCCACCTACCCAACGGCTGTTAGGAAAACCCAAAATAATCGCAGTATCTTCTTCTAAATATTTTTGAACCAACTGCATAAAAAAAGGCTTGAACGCAATACTAGGGCTTTGGAGTGTGCCGATACTAATGAGCATATCAAATCTACCTATAGACAGATGCTCTAGCCTATTGATGTCATGGGTATAAAATGTCATATTTGTATATTTTTTATACTTATCTTGTGCAAATTCTATAGCACTTTTAGAATGGTCTATGCCTACAAAGTCAATCTTCTGATACACCTCTTTTTTTACATGCTTTTGAATCACTTCAAACTCATCTCCCCTATTGACACCTAGATTTAAAACCCGTTTTCTTTTAGAAATTTTTACATTTTCAAGTGCTTGTAGGTAATAATAATAAAATGCTGGTTCTTCCATCTTGTGTATCTTAGAAAAGTGTGATGTCATGCCGTACTTTTCATCTTCTTTTTTGTTATGCTCAAACGATATATCATGATGAAAAGAATCCATTTTGAGCTTAACAAATGTGAGTCTCACAAAAGGATACTCGTCTATACTAGGGGTTAGTATCTTACATTTTAGTAACTCTGCTAAGTCTACCCATGCTTTGTATCCACGGTAGAGATAGTATTGTTCATCAAGTACGACCGTATGCCCTGCGTAGCCTTCGCTGAGGTCAGGATTGAGTACTAAAAAGCTTACTTTTTCTTCTGTGTGGATGCGTTGTTTGAGCCATGGCAATATCTCTTGCATCGTTTGGGTGGTAAATCTCACGTTGTTTCTCCTCATAAGTAAAACATATTTTATAGATTTCAACTTAAAGTGTATAGATTATTTTATAATATCACTATGAAACCTAAAGATATAACCCAATCACACTATCAACTTATCGTCATAGGCTCAGGTGCTGCTGGTATGATGTCGGCTATTAGAGCTTCTCGTGAGGGTCGCTCTGTACTACTCCTAGAAAAACTTTCTAAAATCGGTGCCAAACTCAAAGCCACAGGAGGAGGACGATGTAACCTTACCAATACCCTCGGCAACGAAGATTTTATGGCACGATTTGGACGTGATGGACGCTTTATGTCTCCTGCTTTAGAGGCTCTTGATTATAAAGCATTGATGGCATTTTTTACAGCACTAGGCGTAGAAAGTCATGCCCCTGATGGCTATAGGGTTTTTCCTATCACACACTCTTCCTCTACGATTATCAACGCAATGCAACAAGAGATGCAAAACCTTGGTATCCACGTCTTATGCTCTCAAAAAGTAGATACTTTGGTACATGATGAAGGCAAGGTCAAAGGTGTACAGACACAAAGTGATACGTTCTATGCCGATGCTGTGATTATCGCTACAGGAGGTATGGGCTACCCGATGCTCGGAGCAGAAGGAGATGGCTACCCTATGGCTACCTCTGTAGGACACACGGTCACAGACCTATTCCCTGCGATGATGCCTCTTAAAGTCAAAGAGAGATGGGTAGCAGACTGTAGAGCCGATACTCTCCCCAAAGTCTCCATGTACGTCAATCTAAAAAAATATAAAAAACGCTCAGCCAAAGGGGATTTGATATTTACAAAAGGAGGGATACGTGGGCCTGTGGTACTTGATTTCTCTCGTGAGATTACCCCTTTACTCTCCAAATTTGACGAAGTACCTATCTTAGCCAATTTTACCAAAGGCATGAACCAAGAGCAACTACGCACACACTTCAAAGATGCATTGGCTAAAGACCCCCACCGTAACACACTAGCCCTCATACAAACCCTACTTCCCTCCTCGGTAGCCATTGCCTTATGCGACATAGCCCAGATAGACCATAGCATAGGATTTACAAAGTTATCTGGCAAAAACAGAGACCATCTTATAGAACTTTTAGCATGGACTCCCCTCACTATCAATGGACACGATGGCTTCAAAATGGCAATGATAACAAGAGGTGGCATCAGCCTAAAAGAGATAGACCCCTACACCATGCAAAGCAAAAAACTAAAAGGATTATATTTTTGTGGAGAAGTCATGAACATAGATGGACCATGTGGAGGCTATAACCTACAATGGTCATTTGCCTCTGGATATTTAGCAGGAAATTTGGGATAAAAACAATCGGTTCCTTCTAAAAAACTGTGGGTAATCCAAAATCAGCTATAATCAAAATATAAAATTCACTAAAAGAGAAGAGATGACAAAAGAATTATTCCAAATGGCATTAAATGTAACAGAACCGTGGTTTGT